>Ga0209698_10000355_pt1 | contig 51974 bp, 38 predicted proteins | sample LitLauG_LLR_2012_FD_187203 | JGI IMG/M metagenome (GOLD analysis project Ga0209698, IMG submission 187203) | Freshwater sediment microbial communities from Pennsylvania, USA - Little Laurel Run_MetaG_LLR_2012 (SPAdes) (version 2) | ecosystem: Environmental > Aquatic > Freshwater > Creek >...
TAATCGGGACTGGGCGACGTGCCATGCCCTAGTATGCAATAAAACATTTCGACATAAAAATGGTTTTATCGAACGTTTTCAGGCGGTCTGGGACCTAGTATGCAATAAAACATTTCGACATAACAATGGTGTTACCGAACGTTTTCAGGCGGTCTGAGACCTAGCTCATGCCTGCCTGGCCAGCGTAGTTCTGCAAGCCGAATAGAGTGGGGCGCGCCAAGGCTTGCCCCACCACCCGTCTTACTTGAACATGCGGATTTGCGCGGCCATGTGCTGCAGCACGTTGTACAGAAACGGCCCGCCGCTCTGCAGCAGGTTGGCCTTGGTCATGTAGTCGTCCGTCAGGTCCGGCCAGACGCCCGTATTCTCGATCAGATCGGTATACGGGTAGCCAGGGTTGAGATGCTTGTCCTTGCGTACCTGCAGGGCTAATGTCATCCCGGCAATGCCCTCCGAATAGGACCCGGCATCGAAGGTAGTGTTGTTGCCGCCGGCGCCATCGGTTCTCATTCCGTACATCACCGCCCGGTTGGCGTCCCTCACCATGCCCGGCACTGAGTCCGCGGTGGAAGTGGAGAACTCGTCGATCAGCATCATCACCTGCTTCTGATAGGCGATGAGGACTCCATCAGGGTTGAGCAGGGGGTCGCGGGTCAAACTGGAAGTGCAGAGGGGCAGCGAATCGGTGATGGTCTGGCCGGCTTGGTTGGCGGCCAGCATCGCTCTAAACGCGGCCTCGTATTGGTCGATCACCTGTTGTGACGCGCCGTTGGCCTTGGCATTGATCCAGGAGTTGTAGAAGGCGATGATTCGGGACCAGAACGGGCGCAAGCGGAAGCCGGTGGCGCGAAACTGGTACGGGATCAGGCGCGCGGCGATCTCCTCGCCAAAACAGAGGTTGCCGCCGGGGTTTCGCATTTCGTCCACGATCAGCCCATCCGTGTTGGCGTTGAAGTAGGCAATCTCCCCCTGGAACTGCTGGAGGGCGGTCGTGGTGTTGGACGGCGCGTAGCTGGGAATGCGAATGTAACCCAAAGTCAGTTCTTCGTATTTGAACGTGCCCGAGTAAAAGAAGTCCGCGGAGGCGCCGCCCAGTCGGCGCGTGAAATTCTGGCCCGCCAGGGCATTCACGAACAGCGGGCTGCGGCTGCCGAAACCGTTCACCCCTACCTCGCCGGGGTTCTCGATGCCGGACCATTGCGCGTTCAGCAATTCGGTCATGTAATCCGGGGTGCCTTCGGGGTACTTGGGCAGCGACGCTTTGCGTGGGGCGCGTCCGGCCAGCTTGGGCGACGGCACCGGGCCCACGGTGATGGGGGTGCCGCTTTTGGTCCACGGGATGGTGTAGGTTTCGGTGGCGCCGCTCTGGCGCTGGATCACCACCGTGGCCGACGTGCCCATCACGTCGACCGCATGCGGCATGAGCGATTGAGAACGCGAAGTGATGCGTGAAGCAGCCAGGCGTCTGGCCGCGATCGGATTTCCCCAGGCGGCATACACGGCGAAGTCCTGCAAAAGCAGAGAGACGTCGCGCCCATCGACGGACATGAGCTGGTCGCCGATCGTGAACGGGAAGTCCTTCGCTGGCAGCATGGTCCGGTTGATGGAATCGATAAGCGTCACACCGTCGTAGATGTCGACCGAGAAACCTAGCGTGGCATTGAAATCCGACCACATGGAGAAGTGATCGTGGGTGTCGTTCAGGCCCGCGACGTAAGCCACGCAGACTTCGTAGAAGTCCAGGTCGGTCTTGGTCTGGGCGACTCTATCCAGCCAGGGCTTGATGGCCAGTGGGTCGAAGTGGAACAGTTGCTTTTTCCAATCGATGGGCGCGTAGTAAGTGGAATACAGGCTCGCCAGGTAGCGGAAGTCCGCGTCTTTCTGGGCGGGCGTCAGATTCTGCGCGTCGATGGCGGACGAAGCAGAAAGAAGAACCAGGATAACGATCAGCTTTCTCATGATTCCGCTCCTTTACTGGTGCTCAATCTGCGCTACAATCGCGGACACAAAGGCTTCCACAAAGGGTCTGCCTTTCTGGGTGAGATTGTCCATGGTCATGTAATCCACCGGGATGTCGGGGCGGACGCCGATGTTCTCCACGTAGGGCGCCGTTGGATATTCCGAGGTCACCACCGGGTTCTTGCGAACCATTAACGATTCGGTTACGGTAGCGACGCCGAGCGAATACGAACCAGCTTCCCAAGCTTCGACGTTGCCGCCGGCGCCCATGGTGCGCCACCCGAGCAGCGGGCCGCGCGCGTTGTCCTGGATGGTGGCCGCAAAGGCGTCGCCGCCGGATGCGGACATTTCGTCCACCGGCACGATGATTGGCTTGGTGTAGGCGATGACGTTGCCTTTCGAATCCATGGCGGGGTCGCGGTCAATGGTCACGTCGTCCAGGGGTATCGGCGGGGTCGTGCCGCGCATGGCGGCGTTGGCGGCCACGACCTCGTCCTTGATTGCCTTCAACAGGTCGAGGTAGCTTTGCGGGGCGCCCTGGGCCGTCGCCGATACCAGGGCACTCGATACCTGGTCAACCCAATAGGAATTGGCCCGCAACTGGAACGGAATGCTACGCCACTTGGACGGCATCAGCAGGCTCACAATCGCGTTCAAGTAGGCAACGGAGCCGCCAGGGTTGCGCATTTCGTCAATTACCAACCCATCGGTATTGGCTTGAAAGTAAGCGATCTCAGCGGCAAACGTGTTCAGCGCCGCGCCCTGATTTGTCGGAGCGTAGCTCGGAATGCGGATGAAGCCGATGTTGTGTGCATTGGAACTGAACGTCCCCGAGTAGAAGGGGTCCAGGAATGACTTGCCTTGGCGCAGCACGAAGCTCGGCGGCAGGGAAGCGGCGAATACGGGGACCTGGCCGCCGAACCCATTGACCGCCTTATCGGGCAGACGGCAGTTCTGCAGCCGACTGAGTACCTGAACATAATCGGGGGGATCGTCGGAGGAGGTGCCTGGGGGCCGGTGGGCGGGTTCGGGAACGACGAATTGACATGCCGGTCATGCCGGTCAGACCGGGTGTCGTGTACTGCCCTACGGTGGTCAGAAGCAGGCCGGACTTCGACCAGGGAATTCGATAGCTCTCCATCGTCCCATCGGGCTTGCGGAACAGCACGACGGAGATCTCCGGAACGTTCAGCGCGGCATGCGGCATCACCACCTGCGGCCGGATGGTGAGGAGTTGGGCTGCCAGGCGGCGGGTGCTGCGGGGATTGGCGGCGATCTCGTATCTCAACAGGCCGTCGAGCTGCTTCTGGGCGTCCTGCCCGTCGATCGAGACTAGTTCATAGCCGATGACAAATCCATATTCGGCGGCGGGTAGGCGCGAGCGGTTGATGGAATCGACGATCAGTCTGCCATCGTAGATATCCACCGTGAAGTTCAAATTAGCCTGGAACGTCGCGGGCAATTCGTAAACATCATGCGCGTCGTTCAGGCTGGAAACGTATTGGGCCATCACTTCGTAGAAATCAAGGTCGTTATTGGTCGCCTGGATCTTGGTTAACCAGGGAGATATGTTGAAAAGATCGAAACCTAAGGCATCGCGTTTCCACTCATAAGGTCCGTACCGCTTGGCGTAGAGCGCGGCGAGCTCCTGGAAATCGGAGACTTTCTGATCCATCGTGAGTTGTGCGTAACTCAGGCTGCTGCCAAGGAACAGTACCAGCAGCCTGCGGCATTGGCGCATAACGGAATTCCCTCCGTGCATCATGTTAATACTTTTTGCCGCCGGCGGCTCTGGTTACGATGACTGCCTTAGCCGTTGGCCAACGCCGCCGCGGCCCCGCTACGTTCCGCGAGCCTCAATAAGTCATCCGCAACACCAGACACGTAATGTCGTCGTGCTGTCGCGTGAGCTGCACGAACGCGTCCACCGACGACATGATGCGCTGGAGAGCTTCCGCGGCCGTACCGCCCTGCAGTGCTTGCACCAAGGGCAGCAAGCGCTCTTCGCCATACTCACGCGCCCGATCATCCTCGGCTTCCACCAGGCCGTCAGTGAAGATCAACAGAAGGTCGCCACGCGCCAGCGTTGCGACGCCGCATTGATAGGGCAGGTCCGCGTTGATGCCCAGCGGCAGGCCACCTGCTTCCAGCCGCTCGATGGCGCCCGACGCGTGGCGCAGCACGGGCCAATTGTGTCCCGCGTTGACGTAGTGCAAGGCGCCGGTGGCGGGTTCCAACTCGGCCACGAACGCGGTGGTGAAGCGCCGCCCCTGGAGGCTCTGTTCGCAAGCGTAGCGATTCACTTGTGCCACCAGCTCGGGGAGCGAGCCGGGCAGCGCAGCCAGAGTGCGCAAGCTGGCCTGCAAAGTCGCGGTCAGCAGGGCGGCGGGAATGCTCTTGCCGACCACGTCGGCCATCACGATCAGCAGGCGCGCGTTGGGGCGGAAGAAGGTGTCGTAGTAGTCCCCGGCGACGGTGTTGGCCGGCCGGCTTGCGAACGCGATATCCACGCCGGGCACGATCGGCGCCTCGGACGGCATGAGCCAGCTTTGAATTTCGCGTGCGATTTCGAGATCGCGCTTCATGGCGACGCGGTCCGACAGTTCCAGGGCCAGCAGAACCACCAACAACACGCCGGCGAAAAAATGGGGGTCCCCGGTATCGAACTCCTGGTCTCCAAGGCTGATGCGCGTAGCGGGAAGGCACAGCAGCACCAGAGCGATCAGGAGCAGCACACGGCGGCCAGGCGAGAGCTTCATGATCATCGCCCAGAACAGCCCGTGCGCGATCCGCCAGAAGCGTCTCCAGCGAGTCTCCCCCTCAAGCGGCGCGCTGTCCACTTCGCTGGAATAGAACCGATAGCTGGCGCGCGCGTCGGCGCGAAACTGCGCCCAAAGCTGCTGGATCGCGAGGCCATCGCTGATCCTCTGCCAGAAGTCGTGGAGCTTTCGTGCCATTCGGCTCAAGTATAAACTGCCGGCGAATGGGGGCGCCGCAGTGCCGGGCTGCCCACTTGGTTTCAATCCGCCGGCAATCCCTTACCTCGCCAACGAAATCGTCAACAGCAGTGCGCGCTGGGTGCCGCGCCAGGAATCTTTCGGGTCGAAGGCTTCGTTCAGGGAGTGCGCGCCGGTTCCGCTGCCACCGCCGCTGATGGTGATGGCGGGAATACCCAGGTTCATCGGGACGTTGGAATCGGTTGAGCCTTCATGGAGCACTTCCTCGATCTGCAGGGCACGGGATACGCCCAGGGCGGTTAGCACGATCGGGCTGTCCTTCGGTGTCTGGCCGGCGGGCCGCACTCCGACCAGTTCGGCGGCTACCTTCACCGGCCCGCGGTTTCCCCAACGCTGATTCTCTTCCACCACAGCCTGTTTCACCGCGGCGTTAAACTTGCCGTCCAAGGCTTTCAGCGAGGCGGGATCGGCGGAGCGCATGTCAACTTCCATCCAGGCCTCGAATGGAATGGCGTTAACCGATGTGCCACCGCCAACGCGCCCCACGTTGAACGTGGTTTTGGGCTGCCTGGGGACCTCCAACGCGTCGATCTTGGCGATGGCGCGGCCCATCGCTTGAATCGGGTTGGCCATGCCGAATGCGCCGTAGCTGTGGCCGCCCGGTCCTTTGAACGTGACTCGGTATCGGTTGCTGCCGACGCCTATGTGGGTGATCCCCAGGCCCGTGCCATCCACCGAGATGAACTTGTCGATCTGTGCCTGCAAGCTTTCGAAGAACAGGTTCTTCACGCCGCGCAGGTCTCCCATCCCTTCTTCGCCCACATCGGCGACAAACGTGATGGTGCCCGGCGTTTCCACGTGGCCTTCGTCGAGCGCGCGGATCACCGCCAGCATGACGGTGAGGCCGCGGCAGTCGTCGCCGATGCCCGGGCCCTTCAGCACCTCGCCGTCGCGTTTGACCCTGACATCGGTGCCTTCAGGGAAGACCGTATCCAGGTGAGCGCTGAGAACCAGGTTGGGATGCGCCGCCTTGCCGTGCCGCACCCCGATCACGTTGCCGGCGCGATCCATCCGCACATCCTTGAGGCCGAGTTCGCGAAACCGGCGCTCCAACTCCTTGCCGCGGACTTCCTCGTGGAAGGGCGGCGCCGGAATCTCGCAGACCTTCACCTGGGTTTCGAGAGTTTGCGGTTCATTCCGCCGGGCGGCCTCCATGGCGGCCCGCACCGAAAGGTCGTTGAGCAACTCCGTCGGGCTTTGGGCCATGCAGGTAACGGCCGCGAGGAGCGGCAGGGTGTGTCGCATGCGAGCTTTCACTGATTCAGCTATCAGCTTACTGCACCTGGCCGCGCCGAAGGCGCGGGGCATGCCTTAGCGTGCCCGTCTCTCCCGCCGCCAAGGGTGAAGTAAGCTGAAAGCTGACCACTGATCGCTGTCGGCTGCTTATGCACCAAACCATCGAGTTCGTCTTGCGCCACGGCTACACCCTCCTGTTCTTTTGGATCTTGGCCGAACAGGGTGCCCTGCCGCTGCCCTCGATTCCGCTGTTGCTGGCGTGCGGCGCGCTGTCCCGAGACGGCCGCATGAACCCCATCGCCGCGGTTGCCCTCGGCATGACCGCCAGCCTGCTGGCGGACAGTACCTGGTTCCAACTGGGCCGCCATCGCGGCTCGGCGGTCCTGCGCTTTCTGTGCCGCATCTCGCTGGAACCGGATTCCTGCGTGCGGCTCACCGAGAACGCATTTCTCCGCTACGGCAGCCGCTCGCTGCTGATCGCCAAGTTCGTTCCGGGTCTCAACGCGGCCGCCGCGCCGCTGGCCGGCAGCTCCGGCATGAACATGGCGCGATTTCTGCTGTTCGACGGCATAGGCGCACTGCTCTGGATTTCGTCCTATACCCTGGTGGGCTACTTGTTCAGCGACCAACTGGAGATCGCCTTTGCCTACCTCCAGCAAATGGGTTCCGGCCTGCTGCTGCTGCTGGGCGGTCTGTTGGGAGGATGGATCGCGTGGAAGTTCGTTCAGCGCCGGCGTTTCCTGCGCAAGCTCGCCGTGGCGCGCATCACCGCGGAGGAACTGCGCGAAATGCTGGATGCGGGCGAAGACATCCTGATCGTCGACCTGCGCAGCGGCCTGGACAACGGCGCCAGCGGAATCCCCGGTGCCCTGCGCATACCTGTCGAAGAATTGACTGCGCGCCACCGGGACATTCCGCGCGACCGCGAAATCGTGTTGTTCTGCAGTTGACCCAACGAAGCGTCCAGCGCCCGTGCGGCGCTGCTTCTCAAGCAACAGGGAATCACGCGTGTACGGCCTCTCCTGGGCGGCGCCGATTCCTGGCACGCCTTGGTAGCGTAGGCAATCCAGGGGTGCGAATCCATCAGGCCACGGAAGCCTCAAATCCTGCCGGGCCAGTTTCCTGGGCGCGCACGGCGCCTGACTCTACAGTTGCGTCGCGAGTGTCGCGTGTGTAGGGCGCGGATTCACTTCAACCCGCAGCCTGCGGCACTCCGCGAGTCATTGGCTAAGCTCGTGACACGCCGTGCACGCCACAGTAGCTCGGTTAGCCTGGTGGCAGTCCACGCACGCCTTCATTTTCATCTGCAAAACCGGCTTGACCAGGTCCTGCGTCCAGACGTCTCCATGACACGTGGCGCACCTGATATCCCGTCCCGCGTGCTGCCGGTGACGGAAGAAGATGAAATCGGCAAGGCGATAAACCGGCGCGTTCGGCTCGATCCGCTCGGAGGCGGGAAGCGCGGCTAGACGCTGCTCATTCGGTTTGTCCGTGGTCAAGCCGCGATGGCAAGCCATGCAGGCCGAGGCCGTTGGGGAAGCCGGCCCGCTCTCCCGTGGCAGCGGTCTTGTGGCACGAAGTGCATTCCAGTTTCAAGGTTGCGTGGCGCTGGTGGCTGAATATCCCCGGTGCGGCGGACGCCCCGGCAACACGCCGGGCAGCAGCCGCTTCCCGCGCCACCGCCTTCGAGTAGCTGACCAGCGGCGGCGCCTCCTCCGGTCCGCTGGGCAGGGCGAATGCCATTAGGGAATCCGAATAGGTCTTGTTGTACTTGTTGCCGCCGCCCGCCGCGATAACCACGTATTGCCGGCCGGATCTTCGCCCGCGGAAGCTCATCGGGGTAGCATGAGCGCTGGCGGGTAATTTCGCTACCCAAAGCTCCTTCCCGGTATCTTTGTCGAAAGCCCGGAACCGGCTGTCGTTGGTTGCCCCAATGAACACCAACCCTCCCGCCGTAACCAGCGACCCGCCGATATTCGGCGCGCCCGTGGGCGGCAGTCCTCGCTCCACCAGCTTGTCCACTACCCCAAGCACCGACCGCCAGCGGAAGGTCCCGTGATCGAGGTCGATTGCCGTCAGAAACCCGAACGGCGGCTTCTGGCACGGAATCAGGTCGGGATCCCAGAACCTTGAATTCACCGAACCCGCCCCCTGCGTCCGATACGGAATTTCCGAGCCTTCTGGGCGCCGGATCATGCGATACAGCATACCCACATCCATCGAATTCACGAAAAGCGTATGCGTCTCCGGATCGAACGAGGCGCCTCCCCAATTAGCGCCTCCGTTCGTACCCGGGAAGAGGACCGTCGACCTGAGCCCGATGGGTGTGAAAATCGGCGCGAATACCGCGCCTTCGATCAGCTTGCTGCAAAACGCGCGGGTTTCCGGCGTGACGTCGGTGATCTCGTCTGCCGTCATACTCTGGCGGGTATATGGCGGCGGGTTGACCGGTTCGGGCTGGGTAGGCCATGCCTGCTCTTCTGGAATCTCGCTCTTCGCCACCGCCACTTCTTTGATCGGAAAAATCGGCTCGCCCGTCACCCGATCGAACACGAAGGTGAAGCCGGTCTTCGTGACCTGCGCTACCGCATCGATTGCTTTGCCTTTCTTCGTCACCTGAACCAGCGTGGGCTGTGCCGGGATGTCGTAATCCCAGAGGTTGTGGTGGACAGTCTGGAAGTGCCACAGTCGTTTCCCGGTCGCGGCGTCCAGCGCAACCAGCGAGTCGCCGAAAAGTCCCTGGCCTTTGCGGTCGCCGCCGTAGTAATCGGTGGAAGGAGAGGTTAGCGGTAGAAAAACGATGCCGCGCCTGGTATCCACGCTGATCGGCGGCCACGCATTGGCGCCGCCACGCTTGCTCCAGGAGCCTGGCGCCCACGTCTCGTTGCCGAACTCCCCGCCTTGCGCAACGGTGTGAAACGTCCAGACCAGCTTTCCGCTTCCCGCATCGTACGCCCGGACGTCGCCCCTGGGTCCGCGCGCTTCACCATCCGGCACCAGCGACCCGCAGATCACCGGATTTTTGTAAATCACGGGCGGTGAAGTCATGCCGATGCGGCGCTCGGGGTATTCGTCCGCAATCCCTCTCCGCAGGTCCACCCACCCTCCCACGCCGAACGAGTCGTCGGGCTTGCCGGTTTCCTGGATCAATGAAAACAGGCGTCCGTCGAGCGTCCCCAGAAAAATGCGGCGATGCTTGCCGTCCGAGTAATACGCCGCACCGCGATTGATAAACAGGTTGGCCGATTCTGTGCGGTCGAGCCCGGGATCGAAGCTCCAGATTTCCTTGCCGGCTTCGGCATCGAGTGCGATCACCCGTGAGAACGGCGTGGTCACGTACATCACTCCCTCGACGACGATCGGCGTGGCCTCAAAAGCGCTGCGCGTCGGCCACCGCGTGCCGTCGCTGATGTCGCCAGTATGAAACATCCAGGCCGGACGAAGGCGAGTAACGTTTGCGCGATTGATTTCCGTGAGCGCCGAGTACTTCATCCCACCGGGATCGCCGGCATAATATTGCCACTCCTGTGCGCCGGCAAGAACCGGAACAACCACCGCGACCCACACGACTCCGAGTTGCATCTCCAACAGGATATCGGAGCCGGACGCGCCGATGCCACCACGTTACCCCTGGTAGCGAGGCGAGGTTGGCAGGAAGCATCGCGCCGTCGAACATTTGCTACACTGAGGCAGGGATGGGCACGCCGAAGGATGCCCAGACCCAACTTCGGCAAAAGGTCGTCTTGACCGCGATGAAGTTTTGGACGAATTTGGGCAAGCATCGGAAGGCCGGATTCGGCAAGTGCTTTTATCATGTGCGCCCGTAGCTCAGCTGGATAGAGCGTTTGCCTCCGGAGCAAAAGGTCGGTGGTTCGAATCCACTCGGGCGTACCAATCCAAGTCTTCCCCGTTCATAGGCTTACGGCTTTCCGTAGCTTCACCCTCCGCAACGGTCTTTTCGCCATTGTGCCCAGATTTGTGCCCACCCTGAACCTCGCGCGCCTTTTCCATTGCCGCCCGCCCGGTGTCCATATTCGGGTGAACGTAGCGCCGGGTGGTGCCGAAGTCGCTGTGCCCCGCGAAGTACGCCAACGTGTACGGGTCCATGTGCGAAGACCACCGCGTCAGGCAAGTGTGCCGGAAGGTGTAGAATGGCAGCCGCTCGATGCCCGCCAGGTCGCATGCCTTGCCGTCCGCTTCACCAGGGTTGATTGTTCCATGTGGCCGCTTTTGGTGGGCGCCGCGAAAACCCATTCCGAAGCCGCCACCGATTTCCGCATGTCGAGCAGGACCGCCGCGCGATTCGGTAAGGGAATGGAACGCCGCGCGTTCGCCGTCTTGCCGAAGGGAAGATGGAGAGCATTGTCCCGGACGTGCTGCCAACGGAGCCGGTAGCATTCCTCCGGGCGGAGTCCGCAATCAGGCAAGACCGTCGCCACGTCGCGCAACAGGTAGGGGTCATCCGGCTTGATCGGCTGTTCGCCGCGCGCGGTTGCCCGGATGCCCTCAAGCGCTCGCTCATAGGCTTCCAGGATGCCTTCACCAATCTGTTGCGTGGCCTTCAGGTAAGCGGCCTCCTCGGTGGGACTCAAGACCCGCTCCCGCCGCCGTTCACCCGGAAGTAGCGAGATACGCGGCGCGGCCTTCTCCACCTTTCCCCATTCGACGGCAAGGCGAAGCATCCGGCGGAGCACCTGCAAGGCGCGGTTGATGCTGGAAACCTCATATTCAGCAGTCCGCCACTTTTCCACGAACCCGGAGATTGTCTCGGGTGTGATGGCGTCAACCGCCGCACCCGCCAACGGACCGTAGCCGGTCAGGTGCTTCACCTGAATCTGGTAGTAGGCCAGCGTTGCCGGCTTGTCCGCGAAACGCGCGCGAACGTGCGGCATGAAATCGTTGTCGGAAAACTCCGCAACCGTGGGCGCGGGCTTCCGTTCCCGGATTCGAACTTTTCCCTTCGCCAGTGAAGTCTTGTCGGCGGCTTCCATCTGTTCGGCCACGCGCTTGTTCGTTTGCTTGGTGCTCTCCCGAACCGTCTTGCCGTTCCAGTTGAACTTGTACCACCAGATCTTTCCCCGTTTATAGACCGCCATGCTACCCTCCCGCCTTTTCCGGTTCCTCAACTTCGAGAAGCCTATTCATCCAGTCTTGCCACGCTTCCACGTCCGCCGTGGTGCCCGCTTCCGCCGTCATCTGGTTCCAGTCCGGTTCCGCATGGACCCGGATGTAATCGCGCTCCGGGTTCTTCGGGACGGAGTAGAACGCAATGAAGAGATCGAACCACCGCGCCACCGCGAAAGCCTGTTGCATGGTGCATCCGAAGCGGAGCGCCACGCGCGCGAAGGTTTCAATGTTGCCGGTCCGCCGCGCTTCGTTCATGAAGTCGATAACCGCCGCTTCCCGGATCTCGCCTTCCCAATCGGGAATCTCCAAGTCCGGCAATTCGCCAAGCTCGGGAAGGTCCGCAACCGCCGCCGGCATTGGAGCCGGATTCGTGCCGCCGCGCGTCTTCCGCAATTCCCAACCGCCCAACCACGAACAGACGTTGCCTGTCACCCACGCCAAAGCTTCGACACGGTTCAGTTTGCCGTCCGGCCTGACGGGAAGCCCCATCTTGGACAGTTGCGAAACGCGCGCGCGAGACAGGTTGAGTTCCCGCGCCAATTCCGCCTTCGTAATCACGCCCGTCATTCACCACTCCCGTTAAACGTTAAGTGGATTTCCGCCCTTGCATCTAGCGGGGTGGCGCCATCGGGATACCCGAGCGCGGGAACTCGCCGGAAGGACCCGCCACCTTCATTATTGTTCCCGCTCCCCTTCGTCTTCCAGTTCGCGCCTCAGTTGCTCTTGCCGGTCCGCCGGCAATTTGTCCAGTTCGGCTTTCAGTTCGGCCACCTTCCGCTCGAACCATGCCCGATCTTTTGGCTCCGCGTGCGCCCTTTGCCTGCTCGCCGCCCTCGAAACTTGCCGTCTTCTCTTCATGCCGCACCTTCAAAACCTACAAAACCCCATCGGCCTCAAGCGGCCCGGAGTGTTTCCGCCACATACTGAAACCGCCATGCCGTCCCGCGCCGGGTGGTGAAGCCGTGCCGGTTCAGTTCGTCCGCAATCTGGCGGGTGGTGCGGCCCGCCGCCTTCAGTTCCCGGATGCGGGACAGGATGCCTTGCTCCGCCGGGTCCGCTTCCGGGTGCAAGCCGTCAGCCGCCGTGCGAAATCCGAAGGGGACCGTCCCCACCCGTTCGCTGTGCGCCCGCTTGTGGTGCATGGCGTCCCGTGTCCGCTCTCCAATGGCTTCCCGCTCCCACTGGGAAACCACCGTCATGATGTTGAGCACCAGCCGGCCCGCTGCCGTGCCCGTGTCCAGGGCTTCGGCCACACGCACTAGGGACACGCCGCGCCGGTTGAACCGTTCCAAGAGTTCCGCCAGGTCCTTCACGCTCCGGGTGCGCCGGTCCAACTTCGCAATGATGACCGTATCCACCGCGCCGGCATCCACCAGGGGCAGAAGCCGCGCCATTCCCGGACGGTTGTGGGACTTTGCGGATTCGCCCGCGTCAATGATGACTTCCGCCAGTTCCGCGCCTTGTACAACGGCCATAGCGCGGACCTTCTCCGATTGCGCTTCGAGCGAAACGCCGAAGTCCGCCTGTTTCTCCGTGCTCACTCTGACGTAGCCGATTGCCTTCATGCTTTGATTATACCTAAGACCCCCTGCTAGGTAAAGAGAAGTGTTGCTCTCAGCTAAGACCCGGTTTAAGATTGAGTCATGGCGAAGAAGAAACTCCCGCCCGAAGTCTTGGAGTACTTCCGCAAGCAAGGCGCGAAGGGTGGCAAGATCGGCGGAAGCGCGGGCGGAAAGAAAGCCGCTGCATCCATGACGGCAGAGGAACGCGCCGCCCGCGCGAAGAAGGCTTCCGCCGCCGCCGTTGCCGCACGCAAGGCGATGCGCAGGGCAAACAGACCAACTTAGCTGTAACCCGGTGGCAGACTCCCGGCCCGCATCACGTCGCTTCGCCAGCCTTTCTTTCCAACTCTGAGGTGTCGATGGTTAGCGTGCATCGGCAACCGGGGTGAACAGGAACCTGGGGAAGAGCGCCGACAGCGAACGCCTGTTCCATAAGTCGCTTGCACTCAGCACAGGTCAAACGATCAACCGGCCCGGATACCCGCCAGAGCGTTCCGTAGCTTCCACCCGGATCAATCGTGCGGATCTGCTGGAGATTGATCGCTCCTGCTTTCCGAAACCGCTCAACAACCTGTCGTGCAATGGCCGCGGCATCAGCACCACCGTCCCATATCGGTAACACCTCAGCCGCCGTCGCCGGAACGCCCGCAAGTTCCTCCGCCTTGAAATGCAACTCAGCCAATATCTCTTGCCGCCGGTAATCGGACCGCAGCGAGACTGCCACTTTCTGAGCCGCTTCCTGTATGGATGCAGAGATCTTCTTTCCGCCAAAATGAGCGAGTACGGCAGAGTACGGGAATCCTGACTCCAAGGCAAACTGCTTCAGGGGATACCAGCATTCGCGGAATACCGCGCGGATTTCGTCCCGGCCCAACTCTACCTCGTTGTCGCGCGGATGCGGTTCGGCAAAGGCTTCGCAATATTCGGGCGATTGCGATTTCAGCTTCTCGAATTCTGCAAAGCACTTCAGTCGGTACGACTCCACCGTGTTTCGCAGTTCCCTGAACGTGAGGAGGTGCATTTCAATCAGGCCCGCGAGACCTCTGATGGAATCTTCGGGTGCATCGTAGGACCGCTCCAACATACCCTTTGCGGCCTCTGCGATTTCTCGGGTTGCGCCAAGCAAGGTGATTGGAGCGGTACTTACTGGATTGAGCAGCCATCCGTCACCGGCCCGCACAATCTCACCCGTGTGAATGTGGGGATCTTCGATGGCGTACGGATTCTTCGGTCTGGCACAGTTCTCTGGCATGGAGAAGTCCTCTGGTGGAACTCTACATCCCGCCGACCACGGGCGGAAGCCCCGTTTCGGTGGCTCCCTGTCATCCAACGGTCCCGTTACATGACAACTCGGGGGCGTCCACGGTGCCCCCGGTGAGGCTTTACCGTCTTTCAGCTTCCCCAAGAAGCCAATTCACGGAGACTGTTGAGAGTCGTTTTGTCTCTCCCAAATGGAACACGGCGAGAGCCGGTCCCTTGAGTTCGCGCACATCCTTTGCCGAGAACAGTGAACTCAGATAGATCGTACCGTGTGCAAAGGCTGCTCCGGTCCTGTTCCAGACAACGAGGGATGAATTCCCGGTGCTGATTGTCGTTGCCTGATAGATAGGAAGCCCGTCTGAAACAGATCCCACCCACATATTGTGTTTCAATGGCGTGATCTGCTTCCCCTCGCCGGTGACGACGACGATGGAGTCCTTGGCCCGCCTGATTTCCTTCGAGATACCCGCACTTCCCCATGCACTAATCTTCACGACAACGAGCACTGAATCGATTATCATCAACCTTGCGGCATCAACGGTCAACGGCTCCAAGTGCCCGTTTCCATAAGCCGCTGCATAGGCGATTCTGTCAAAGTCGTTCAAAGCATACGTCTGTTTGGTGGCGGTCACCATGTTTCTCTTCGTGATCGTGTTGCGACCAATTTCGTGGTCGAAGAAATCCAACTCATTCTTGTACTTCTGGCCCCTCAATATGGCTGTGCGTATACTTGAATCGAGTTCGTTGGATACGCCAACCTGACCTTCAGGCCCACCCTGGGGCCAAGCTACCCCGCACAGCAAAATGGCTGCGATGGTATGCAATAGTAGTCTCACGGCCTCATTATCCTCGTTTTCTCAGCCTGTTGGATGCGCGACGACACAGGCGCCGGTTCATGACTGATTCCGCTTCCCGCAAACCGGGCAGGTATCCGGTTCGCCCAAGTCGAAACCCGGTAGCCTCAGATCCAGGTCCAGCAGTTCCGTGTTCAGGTCCAAACTGGACAGGTCCGTGTCACCCTTCAGGCCCGCCAGATCCAGCCCGAAGGCTTCATCCTGCAATTCCGCCAGCAACCGGACTTTCTGTTTCGGCGTGAGCCGCCGGACGGCATCCACCGCCGCCTGGTACATTTCATCGTCTTGCCGTTGCCTTTTCTGTTTATTCATGGTGTCCATGCCTCAACCTTTCCCCATCGTGCCCAGGACTGCAATAGCTTCCCGCAATGCTCGGAGTTCCGCGCGGCCTTGCCGCCGTTCTTCCGTTGCCGACTTCGAGTAGTAGCCGTGCTTCGTTACCGCGCGCCGGATTCGCTCGATTCCCGCCGCCGTCTTCGGCCCCGTGCTCAATCCGCCGTGAAGCCGGCAACGTCCGTTTGCCATCGCCGGACATTGGCAAGGCGTACCGCGCCGCGTCTTCGCTCCGCATCGTGCCGCCTTCGTGAAGTCCGCCGGAAGGTTCCTGTTCTTGAGCCACCCGCGCCGCGCCTTTTGGGGTGTATTACCCATTTCCGGCAACCTCCCCGCCCTGGTGCCCCCCGGTCTTCATGCTCCCGGCAATCAAGGCTTGCCCGCCGCCCGCCACCTGAACGTGTTGAATCACCACCGTCTGTTTGCCGCCGGTTCGGATCTTCTGAAGAGTGAGAAACGCCGCCTGATAGGTGTCCATCATGCGCGCCGCCGCGTTCGTCAGCCGTGCCATTTCCACGGGCGGCAAGCGGGAATCAGTTCCGCGTGCCATCAGTTTCATTGCCGCGTAGTGCGCCGCCGCCATCTGGTGACAGAGCATCTTTTCCAAGGAGTTCTCGGCCCGCGCCGATTCCGCCGCATCCACCGCCGCTTCGAGTACGCCGGCATCCGCCGCCGCTTCCATCCTCTGCTCGGATGCATCCACGGCGATCATGTTCGGTTCCCGGATCGTATTGGCAAACAAAAGACGCGATATCTCCGGGTCGGTTGATTCGTCAGCCCTTCGTCAGCGACGCCGCCGGCAGAGAGGTGGGTCGCGTAGGTTGATCGCAGATCGTAAAGGCGAAATACCGCACGCCGGCCCTCCGGAGCAGGCGGGGTAAGCGATCAGCCAAGTGCACCGGAAGCGCGTGGAAAAAATCTTTGGCTGCATGAAGACGGTGGGTGGAATGCGCTAAAACATCTTCGCTTCATTCACCTGGTCCGTCACGTTCACCGGGCCCAACCAGAAAGTCTTCAGCGGAATCACACTCGAGCCAGGACGTCGCTGGCGCGATTTTCGATCTATCCGATACCAGCTTCAACACCCTCCCGTTCCAGGTGGACGAGATGGGCTTCAACGCGCCCGAACTGGGTTCGATGATTCTGGCCGGTTCGACGCTGCTGGGCTTGGCTGCCCTGCGTCGCAAGCGCGCCCGCCGAAGCTAGCCGACGGTGGCTGCGTAACGTTGACGGCGCCGAAATCTCCCATTCTGGGTGCTTAAACTGAAACGAATTCGGGACGGCGCATATTGAGCCTGCCGAAACCTCAAATCCGACCCCATCCCTGTGGCCAAACCTCGGTCCCATGCATCCGATCACACTGTGCCGTTCTCTTACCGTCAACTTCGGATAAGATAGTGGGAACGTGCGTACCCCGCTCCTTCTTCTGGCACTGGTGGCGGCTTGGGCCCACGCCGCCAATACCGACGAGTTCTTCGAAACCCGGGTGCGCCCGGTCCTGGCGAAGAACTGCTACGCCTGCCACACCGATTCCCAAATGGGCGGCCTGCGCCTGGACTCCGGCGATGCCGTGCGCAAGGGCGGCCAGTCCGGCCCGCCCATCTCCCCGGGCAAGCCCGACGAAAGCCTGCTGATTCAGGCCATCCGTCAGACCCATGACCGCCTGAAGATGCCTCCCGGCGGCAAGCTCAAGGACGAAGAAATTGCGGCCATTACCGAGTGGGTCAAGTCCGGCGCAGTCTGGCCCGCGGGTGCGGCGCCCGAAACCAAATCCTCTGCCCCGGACTACGTCATTAAGCCGGAACAGCGCGCCTTCTGGGCCTTTCAGCCGGTGCGCAAGCCGGCCGTCCCCGCCGCCCACGCCATCGACCATTTGATCCAAGCCAGGCTCGACGCCCAGGGTCTCAAGGCCGCGCGCCCTGCCGATCGCCGCATCCTCATTCGCCGCGCCACCCTCGATCTCACCGGCCTGCCGCCCACCCCCGAAGAAGTCGATGCCTTCCGCGCCGACCGCGCCCCCGATGCCTTCGCCAAAGTCGTCGACCGCCTCCTGGCCTCGCCCCGCTACGGTGAGCGCTGGGGCCGCTACTGGCTGGACGTGGCCCGCTACTCCGACGACAAGCTGAACTCTACCGAAGACGACCCGTACCCCAACGCCTTTCGTTACCGCGATTGGGTCATCCAGGCATTCAACCACGACATGCCGTACAACCTCTTCGTGAAGGCGCAGATCGCGGGCGACCTTCTCAAGAGCGACGACCCCCTGCAATACCAGCCCGGCCTGGGCTTCTATGCTCTCAGTCCCGAAATGCAGGACGAACGCGTGGATGCCACCACTCGCGGCTTCCTTGGCCTGACCGTAGCCTGCGCCCAGTGTCACGACCACAAGTTCGACCCCATACCGCAGAAGGATTACTACGGGCTGCAGGGCATATTCGCCAGCAGCGAAGTGAACCAGGTGCCCCTGGCCTCCAAAGACGTGGTCGAAACGTGGGACGCGCAGAAAAAGGCCCTCGACAAGGCTCAGGCAAAGCTGAAGGACTTCCTCGCCGAACAGACCGACCAGTTGGGCGCGATTCTCGCCAGCCAGACCGCGCGCTTCCTGCTGGCTTCGCGCCAATTGGCGCCAGCCGATAACCTCGATGCCGAGACCCTGGAGCGCTTCGCTCAGTTCCTCGGCACTCCGAAGAAGGATTACCCCTACCTCAACCGCTGGTTCGATCTGGTTGCCAGGGGCGCCGCGCCCGCCGAGTTCGAAGCCGCCGCGCGCCAGTTCCAAGCCAAGGTCGAAGAGATCAACGAAGAGAAGCACACGGTGGACGAAAAGAACAAGATCAAGCTCGGGCTCAACCCCTCGCGCAACGATATGAGCCAGGCCGATCTCTTTTCCCTTCCCATTGAGCAGTACAACTTCTGGCGCGACCTCTTCAGCGAATCCCGCAAGGATGCCGGCGGTGCGGTCAAGTCGCGCGAAGGCGTCCTCTACTATAGTGGCAACAAGATCGATCGCTTCCTCAGCGGCGAATGGAAGCGGCGTCTGGATGCGCTTCGTCAGGATGTGGCGGATCTCCAAAAAACGCTGCCGCCGCAGTACCCGTTTCTCCAAACCATCAAGGACCGCCAGGACCCGCACGATATCCGAGTCGCCATCCGGGGCGACGCCAGCAATCGCGGCGATGTCGCGCCGCGCCATATGCCGTCGATTCTGTATGCCGGCGCGCCAGCCCACTTCACCAACGGCAGCGGCCGCTTGGAGTTGGCCGAAGGCATCGCCGACCCAGCCAATCCGCTCACCGCCCGCGTCATGGTCAATCGCATCTGGCAGCACCATTTCGGACGCGGCATCGTGGAAACACCCAGCAACTTCGGCAACAATGGGGCGCGGCCCTCCAACCCCGAATTGCTCGACTACCTGGCAGCGCGCCTGGTCGAAAATCAGTGGTCGCTCAAGTCCATCCACCGCGAGATCATGCTCTCCGCCGCCTACGCGCGCAGTTCCGAGAACCTCCCGGACAATCAGGCAGTCGATCCCGATAACCGCCTGTTCTGGCGTGCCAACTGGCAGCGCATGGATGCCGAAACGCTGCGCGATTCCCTGCTGTTCGTCGCCGGCAATCTCGATTTCGAAGCTGGCGGCCCGCCCGCGCCGTTCAACGAAAAGAACCAGCGGCGCACGGTCTACAGTTTCGTCAGCCGGCGCAAACTCGACCCCATGCTGGCCCTGTTCGATTTCCCGAACCCCAACAACACCAGCGAGCAGCGCGTGGTCACCAACGTCCCGTTGCAGCGCCTGTACATGATGAACAGCACTTTCGTCGAAACCCAGGCCGCTGCTCTGGCCCGCCGCTTGGCCGGCGACGATGCCGGGCGCCTGCGCCAGGTCTATCGCATGCTTTACGGGCGCGCGCCCTCCGTGGAGGAAGAGCGTCTGGGTCTGGCCTTCCTCCAGAAGAGCAACTGGAACGAATATGCGCGCGTGCTGTTGAACTCTAACGAATTCGAGTGGGTGAACTGATGACACGCCGTGAACTGTTGAACATCATGGGCACCGGCTTCGGCATGGTGGGCTTCGCCGGAGTGGCCGGCGCCCAACCGGCGGCCGACCCGCTGCTGCCCAAAGCGCCGCACTTTCCGGCCCGGGCCAAACGCATCATCTACCTGTTCCTGAACGGTGGACCCTCACAGGTAGATACCTTCGACCCCAAGCCCAAACTCGACGAATACAACGGCAAGCCCATCCCTGCCGGCAACCTCAAGACCGAACGCAAGACCGGCAACCTGCTGAAGTCGCCGTTCGCCTTCAAGAAGTACGGCCAGAGCGGCATCGAGATCAGCGAGATCTTCCCCAAACTGGGCGAGTGCGTCGACGACCTCTGTGTCATCCGCTCCATGCACACGGACCGGCCCAATCACGAGCCTTCGCTCTTCCTGCTGAACAGCGGCGACAAGTTGCCCGGTCGCCCGTCGATGGGCTCCTGGGTGACCTATGGTCTGGGCACCGCGAATCAGAATTTGCCGGGCTTCGTGGTGCTTTGTCCCGGTCTGCCGGTGGTGGGCCATCAGCTCTGGAGTTCCACGTTCCTGCCCGCGGTCTACCAGGGCACCTACATCAACACCGAAGAGAAATCGCCCGACCGGCTCATCCAGAACATCCACAACCAGACGTTGACGCGCCCGCAGCAGCGCCAGGAACTCGACCTGCTGGCCGCGCTCAACCGCCGCCACATGCTGGACCAGGGAAGCGACCCGCAACTCGAGGCCTGTATCCAATCGGCCGAGATCGCCTTCCGCATGCAGGCCGAGGCCCCCGAGGCCTTCGATATTACCCGGGAATCCGAAAGGACCCGCGAGCGCTACGGCGACACCGATTTCGGCCGCGGCTGCCTGATCGCGCGCCGCCTGGCCGAGCGCGGCGTGCGCATGGTCCAGGTCTACTTCGGCAACTTCCAGCCGTGGGACAACCACGACGATATCCAGATCCACCGCGCTCTCGCCGCACAGGCCGATCCGCCCATTGCCGCGCTGCTGCACGATCTCAAAACCACCGGTCTGCTCAACGACACCCTGGTCATGATCGGAGGCGAATTCGGCCGCACTCCCGTGGTCGAGGTCAGCGGATTGATCAAGGTGCAGAACGGACGCGACCACAACAACCAGGGCTTCAGCTACGTGCTCGCCGGCGGCGGCGTCCGCGGCGGCACGGTCTACGGCGCTACCGACGACTTTGGCTTCAAGGCCGTCGACAAACCGGTCCACATTCACGACCTGCACGCCACCGCGCTCCACCTGATGGGCCTTGACCACACCCGCCTCACTTACCGCTACAGCGGCCGCGATTTCCGCCTGACCGACGTGGCGGGCACAGTGGTGAAGGACATCATCGCGTAACTATGGATGTCCGCGGACGGCGGCGTGGGCGTCACGGAATCCCATCGCCCGGGAGCTTCTCAAAAACTGCTTTGACGGCTTGGTCCCGCCACTGGTGCCATGCCAGAAAACTGAAATAATAGGCGCATGAAAACTTTCGTGTTTGTTGCAGTGTCCGTATCGCTCGTTGCACAGGCACAGACCGCGCCGGGCGCCCAGCGGCCTCCTGTCATCGACATTCATGTGCACACTCTGGGTGGGTTCCCGGGCGCTGGTCCTATGTGCCCGTTCAATCCGCAATTCCTCGCGTCAGATCCGAAATCGAAGGAAGCTCCGATGGGGTGGGCGAACCAGGACTGCACGCTGCAACTGGAACCGGCCAAGACGCCGGATGAGTACATGAAGGCAATGCTCGCTCAATATGGGGAATTGAACGTCACGGCGGTGGTGATGGGCGGTCCTAAAGAAGTCGGGAAGTGGAAGGACGCGGCTCCACCCGGGCGGATCATCACGGGCACCTCCTTCGACGCGGCCATGGGCGGCACGAACTTCGTGTCGTTGGACGACATGCGGGTAGCCTTCACCAAGGGCGGGATGCAGGTAATGGGTGAAGTAGGGCTGCAATACCAAGGCATGTCGCCGAGCGACCCGAGCGTGGACCGTTACTTCGCGCTGGCGGAGGAGTTGGACATCCCGGTGGGCATACACATGGGCACAGGCGGGTCCGGCAGGGCGAATGTGGCGATGCCCAAGTTCCGCGGGTCGATGGGCAATCCGCTGCTGCTCGAAGAGGTGCTGGCGCGGCATCCGAAACTGCGGTTGTGGATCATGCATGCCGGGTACCCGATGATCGACAATCTGCTGACGCTGTTGCAGGCGAATTCACACGTGTATGTGGACGTGGCAGGGTTGATCTGGAGTTATCCGTTGAAGGAGGTCCACGGGTATATTCAGCGGATCGTGGAGGCGGGGTTCGAGGATCGGGTGATGTTTGGCACTGACCAGATGGTCTGGCCGAAGCTGATGGCGGCGTCGATTGGGGTGATTGAGGGAGCCACGTATTTGACGCCGGAGCAGAAGCGCGACATTTTGTATAACAATGCGGCACGTTTCCTGCGCTTGAAGTGACGATCCTGCGTGAACCGTACAGGGGTCGGACACACCGGTCGCCGCGCGCTGAGGTGTCAGCCAATGGTTTTGAACTCCGATTTCTTCAGCCGAACCGCCACACGCTGGTTAGGGAACTGGCCGAGTCGGGCGCGGGGGACGAGGTGATCATGAGTATCGCCGGCCACGTGTCGCAAGCCATGATGTCGCGATATTCCCACCTGCGGATGGACGCGAAGCGGCGGCGCTCGACGAGATCGCTTCTCGCCCGCGCTCAGCCGATGAGAATGTGAGGCGAATGCGGAGCAGGCGGTGGTGACTTCCGAACTGGCAGTTGTTCAGTAGGCGCCGCCGCGGGAAGCAAAGACAATGCGGCGTTCCCCGTTTTCCGAATATCGGTCGGCACATACCTCCGTGCCAACAAATCTAGATTCACTCTTCATGACTGCAGTCGAAGGCTGCCCATGTATCTTTATCGCGAGCCGAAGACTTGCACCAATGATCTATTTGTGGAAATTTGTGGATAGAACCTGAACATTAACGTATGTTAATCTGAAGAGACGGGATGACGAGCAGGCTCACAATTCGGCCGTATGTGTGCGCCCTGGTCCTCCTGTCTCTCTGCGCGCCCATGGTCGCGATCGCCGCGCCCGCCGTAGGCTGCGATCGCCCCACCGAGTTCCGCGCCCTCGCTGCTGCGCATTCGATTCTGCTTGCCCGCGCCGACCCCCGGCAGGACCGTCCTCGACGGCAGTCTACGCCCTTCCTCCTCATCCCTGTTCCGGTGCGCGGCGGCGAACCCGATCTCGTGCGCCTTGCCTCTGCCACAAAACGATACGTACCGCACTGCCTCTTCACCGCCGGTCCGCGGACCGGACGTTCCCCTCCCGCCATCTCCTGACCGCTCTAACTCAATCACAAGACCGAAGACAGGAGATCCAATATGAGTGTTCCCAAAACGCGCCCGGACGTGTCGAAGGACGAACGGGAAATTGATCAGCACGCGCCCCGCCCCCTGACCTTCGCCGAGAACATCATGCTCACGCTCAAACTTCTCGGCGGTCTGGGCCTGCTCGGCGCCGCACTGTGGGCCGCCAATCTCTGGACCGCAGCCAAGTAAACCTGCGAGGGCCGCTCGCCGGCCCTCGCCACAACTCCCCGGAGCTACGCTAAACATTGGGCATCGCAGCCGATTTCATCTTGATCATTCTCGCCGGCCTGCTCGGCGGCCTCGCCGCGCGCGCCCTCCGCCTTCCGCTGATGGTCGGTTACGTCGCCGCCGGGGTCCTCGTGGGCCCCCACACCGCCGGACCGACTGTCGTCCAGGTCCACGAAATCGAGCTCCTTGCAGAAATTGGCGTCGCGCTCCTTCTGTTTTCCCTTGGCCTCGAGCTCTCCTTCCGCGACCTCCAGCCCGTCCGCCGCGTCGCCCTGATAGGAGGACCCATCCAGATCCTGCTCACCGGCGCGCTCGCCGCCGCGGCTGCCGCCGCCGCGCTCTCTATGCCTATCCGCGAAGCCATCTGGTTCGGTGCCATGATCTCCATCTCCAGCACTGCCGTCGTTCTCAAGGTGCTCTCCGCGGCCGGCGTCACCCACACGCTCGCCAGCCGGGTCATGATCGGCCTCCTCGTCGTTCAAGACCTCGCCGTGGTACCGATGCTCGTCGTTCTCCCGCAGCTCGGTGCCTCGGGAAGCCTTCTCGCCAGCCTCGGCCGCGCGATCGGGATCGCCGTCCTCCTTCTCGGCGCCATCGTCTTTCTGGGGACACGCCTCCTCCCGAGGCTCCTGAGGTTCGTGCTCGCCTGGGGCTCGCGCGAGCTTTTTCTGGTCTCCGTCGTCGCCATCGGCGTCGGGGTCGGCTATGCAACCTGGCTCTCCGGACTCTCCTTCGCCCTGGGTGCCTTTGTCGCTGGCCTCGTACTCAGTGAATCGGAGTTCAGCCACCAGGCCCTCAGCGACGTCGTGCCCATCCGAGACGTTTTCGGCCTCCTATTCTTCGTCAGCGTCGGCATGCTGCTCGACCCAGCCTTTGCCATTCACCACGCTGGCCGCATCTCCGCCGTCGTCATCGTCACCTTTGTCACCAAGTCGCTCCTCATCGGCCTCCTCGCCCGCGTCTTCGGCTATGTCCACATGGCACCTTGGATCGTCGGGCTCGGCCTCTCCCAAATCGGCGAATTCTCATTCGTTCTCGCGCGTACCGGCGTCACATCCGGCATCCTCTCCAAGCCCACCTATGATCTTGCCCTCACCTGCACTGTCCTCACGATGGCGTTATCGCCGCTAGTCTCCCGGCTGGCCCTGCCGTTGGGCCGCATGTGGCGCTCCCGTCGCGGAGCTGCGACATCCTCCGCGCCAGTCGAGTTGCTGCCGGAACCCCTGCGCGATCACGTGATCGTCGCTGGTTACGGCCGAAGCGGAAGGGCCGCCACGCGGGTTCTCCATCGCGCCGGCATTCCCTTTGTCGTCGTCGAAATCAACCATGCCGTCTACAGCGGCCTCGCACCAGACGGCTTCTCCGGGATCTGGGGCGATGTCACCGGTGACGAGATTCTCAAGGCCGTGCACGTCGGCACAGCCCGCATCCTCCTCCTCACCGTCCCAGATCAGACCACCGTACGTCTGGCAGCCCAGCGAGCCCTCAGCCTCAACCCAGCCGTCACCGTCATTGCCCGCGCGTTCCGCCGCCTGGACGTGCTTGAGATCCGGCAGCTCGGCGTCGCGGGCGCGGTCCAGCCCGAGTTCGAGGGCGGGGTCGAGATGGTCCGCCAGGCTCTGCTGCAATACACGCCCGATGCCGCCGCCGCTTCCGCCCTAATTTCCGAAATGCGAGAGGAGTATTACGAGCGGCCGCAGCTCCCGTGAGCCGTCCCCAGGGCCCCGCTCGCCATGATCAAAGCGACGTCCTCCAAGGGGTCCCCCCATTTCCGCGATAATCCGCTCTTTCGTGCGCGTGAGTAGTAGTGGTTGCAACGCGAGGCGGCTAGGCGCGAGGCCGTTCGGCAGGGAGTCACGCACAAACTGGACCATGGTTGGCCCCGGCGGCCGCATGATCGACTCGTGGCGGTGGCGGCCACGGGTTGTGGAGCAGAAGCACCGGAACCAGATCAAAGGGCGGGCCGCTTCCCCTCGCGCACGCGCTCAAGGTTTGGGCTTGGCTTTCGGCGGCTCCCATAGCTCGATCTTGTTGCCGTCTAAATCATAGATCCACGCGAAACGCCCGTACGGTTCACTCATGCGCTTGGGATCAATCTTCACGCCGTCTTTTTGTAAACGCTCGAGCAGTGCATCGAGACCATCCACAATGTAGTTGACCATAAACGTGGCTTGGCTCGGTCCGAAATAGTTGGTGTTTGAAGGGAACGTACTCCAAACGGTAACGTGTTCCTGTTGAGGGTCGTCGCGCTCACGCCATGGCAGCATGAAGCCCTGGCCTTTGTCCACGAGTCCAAGATGTTTTGCATACCATTCGCGCGTCTTCGCCTGATCCGCGGCTTTGAAAAAAATGCCGCCAATGCCTAAAATGCGGCCCTCACTTTTGGTTTCCGTCTTGGTGGTAGCCGGAGTTTGATTTTGTGCCATGTTTGGTTTTGAACCAGCGAAGACAAAGAGCAGCGCCGGGGCGAGCACTCTCGTGAGCGGACGCGGCATAAAGCAACTATACATCAAAAAGGGGCTTGGCTGGGTCAGGCTGGAGCGATCAACCGCAATTACGGATTACCTCAGGAAATCGCGGTCGGGATCGAACATCGAAGTCGCAAAACGCATGGCCGGACAACGCCAAAAACCGTCTCGCACTACGCCTGGCACGGAACACTCAACGTTCCCGGCCACTTCCACCAGGCTCTCGCTCGCGACCTCGGTTCTGCTCGTTGCTGAGGGCCATTTTTCAGCAGTTCTTCGAGGCCGACGTTATCCACCCGAAGGCTTCGCCGTGAGGCCTCGACCATTTGCTCTTGCGAAACCCGCGTCCAGTCAAGTGTCCAACCGTTGGGAACAGCGAGCTGCCGAATAAACTCGCGCTGCGCTCTCCCGTTGCCTTCACGGAATGGATGGATGGCGTTGATTTCACCGAGGTAATGGGCGCCGCGTTTGGCAAAGCCCTCCAAATCAGTTCCTCTGAGACGCCATTCACTTCTCAGTTCCGCGAAGGTTCGATCGAGGCTGGAAACGATATGCTCGCTGAACGCGAACGGATCGCCGGACTTCGAAATATTGACGGTGCGAAACTCTCCGGCCCATTCGTACACGTCCTGAAAAATATGGTGATGGATGGCCGCCAGATGCCGGGCGTCAAACGCACCGGAAAACGGCCGGTGCTCAAGCTGTCGGAGGCGGCGGCCGCTCGCCTCCGCTTCGAATTCGCTCAGCAGATCGGCATCGCGGATGTCACGGAGGTTTCTAAGGACGCCCGTTCCGGGGGAAACGTACGGGTCCATATTTGCGGTCAAAGTATCGATCGAAAGCGCGGTCCAGCTCTTCCGAACTCAGCTTGCCATCGACGTATTGCCGAAACATGGCTTCGGCTTCGGCGGAAATTTCCAGCCCCTCCATGCGCACACTGGCAAGCGCGTTATCGACCTCTCTTGCCCGCTGCGCCCGCGCCAGATCGATCCTGCTTACCGCCATGCGCTGTTCTCCTGAATACCTTTATATTCTATCTATCACTTCTGAGGGCTTCTGTCGATTCGATATCTGCCAGTCTCACCACGTAGGACTTTACGTCAATTTCCGGCCCACCACCATCACCCGAGGGGCCGGTGGTTCCGCTACCGGCGACGGTGCTAGTGTGGATCTCTGAACACTGCGCCGTGAATGGCGGGTCGTGCGCTGCCGCGTCGGAAGTCAGTGCCAGACCAGCCACTGAAGACGGGCTTCATTTAATTCATCCTGGATTGCCTGTACCTGGATGCTTTGGATGGTGGCCGATGTCTTCCACTGCAATCCGGCTATGGCGCGCGGGATTCCACCTTACGGAACGGGTTGATGATTTTCACGCCGCGGACTTTGCGCCCATGCTGGAGGTCCTCGCTGAGAAGGCTGTCACAGCCACCCCGAATTGCTGCGCTGACAATGAGAGAATCCCACCACGACAAGGAATCGTGTTGGTGAAGGTCGATGGCGGTATCGACAAGCTCCCGGCTGGATTGGACATGCCAGAGCGGTTCAATCAGCGTACGGTAGATCGAGGCTGCTTGCTCCGTGCTGATAGGAACCGCTGCTTTGCGGAGCACGACGTTGAACCATTCCTGCACCACCTGATAGCTCAGACATCCATCGCCGGATTGGTGGGCGCTTGCGATCCATTTCTGCGCCACGGCTTGTTTGCCAGGCTCGGTGGGATCAATCGCATAAACCAGCAGGTTGGTGTCGAGAAAGAACTTACCGCTCATTGCGCTCGTCACGTGTGAAACGGTGGCCGGCTCGGAACTGCCCGACGGCCGCCGCTGTTCGTCGAACATCTTCGGGCGACAAACGAGGTGGCCTGGCATAGCTGGCGAGCCACTCCCGAAAGAGATTGTTGAGGGTCGTGTTCTCAGCTTCCGCCCGCCGGCGCCCGCTCTCAATGAGCGCTTCGTCCGCACTCAGGGTGATGTTCTTCATAAAACCAGTGTACACGATTCGTGCGCACGAAACGGGCCGATCGGGCGTGTTGCAGGCTTACCGTATATCCGCAACACATGATGGCCGTGATCTAGCTTTTCCAGCAGGCTGTGCAGCTCGCCGCGGATGCGCTTGTGCTTGCGGACGCCGAAGATCGGGGCGATCTTGTCGGCGGTCAGACGGAACCAAGCCAGCTCGCAAGAGCCCTCGAAAATCTTGTGGATCGGGAAATGCCGTCGGAACAAAGAAATTCCGGCAGGATTCGACTTGGTTCAGCGAGTACTCGCGGCGCAGGGGGATGGCGGCCCGGTCTTTTTTCGAAAACTTCGGGCCCAGCACCAGTGTCCAGTAATCCAGGCGGATAATTTCGGGACTGAGGCGGTCGGCGGCAGCCTGTAGGGCTTCCACATCGGAGACCCACAAAAAGGTTATCGTCTTTGCGGAAACGGACACTGCGACGCTGGAGTTCGCCAGCAATATAGTGATGGCCGTTGAGGTAGTAGATGGTCTGGAAGGGGAGGAAGGAACCCACGCACATCACCATGAACCCGAGAACCTCGTCGCGGATGTAGCAGTAGTCATGGTGCTCCGGCCGCGTCAGCAGCGGCAGGTAACCCTGGATGACGATACGGTCGAAACAGTGGTATACCAAAGCCAGCAGGCTGCCGAACAGCTTGCAGAAGGTTTCCATCGGTCCTCCTCCCGAGGCTTTCTCGCAACAAGATCCTCGGACAGGGGACCGAGGGAAATCCAGCGGGATCCGTAGTGAAAGACTTCCACGAACTGAAGGTCTGGCAGAAGGCGCACCAGTTGACGCTGGTGTTCTATCAGGTCACGACCGCTTTCCCGCGGGAAGAACTGTACGGCTTGACCAGCCAACTGCGGCGATGCAGTTCCTCGATCCCCGCCAACTTGGCGGAGGGCTGCGGACGAAATGCGACGCCGAGTTCGCCCGTTTCTGCTGCATCGCCATGGGCTCGGCCAGCGAGTTGGAGTATCACCTGCTGCTGGCCAGAGACCTGAAGCTGATCAAGCCCAAAGACTATGGCGACTTGGCCCAGCGTGCCGTCGAGGTGAAGCGCATGCTGAGTGCGCTGATTAAAAAGCGGAACGCTGACCGCTGAAAGCTCCCCTCCCAGAGATTTCAAGGATCCTTGGCTATCTTTACCCTGTCGAACTCGCTCCCGCGCGGCGCGCTCTGGCCTTTTCCAGGATGTGTTGAGTCAAGTGATCGCGCACCACCCGCCCGAATTCCGTTTCGCCGTCATAGGACCACAGCAGACCCAGCGATTCGAACTCTTCCTTGAATGCCAGCACCTTCCTCAGTTGATCGATCTCCGCGGTGTTCGCCGGCGGCGGAGCCGGTTCTTGCGAGAAGTAGAGCATCACTTGGGGCTTGTGCCGGCCATTCTCGCGCCAGGCTTTGACTGCGTTGCGAATCTCCTCTTCCGTACCGCTGCCCGCCCGTTCGGTCGGAGTTCCGAAGCGCCGCTTAAAGACCCCGATCAGCAGGTCGATATTCTCGGTCCGCAGCACCTGGTTCAGCCAGGCCTGTGGGCCTCCTTCGTCCAGGCCTGGACGCGAGTCGGTCTCCCAGCGCACCAGTTGCAAAACAAATCCGTTTTCGTCCGCGACATTTCCGTTCAAAGCATCCACCGCTTCCTTGACGTGCTTACGTTCGTCTTTGACGTCGCCCGGCGAAGCCAGGAAAATCCGGATCAGTTCCCGCGTGGCCTCCCGCTCGGCGGGCTTTGCGGATGCTGCCGGTTCCGCCCGTGGCGCCGGCGTCGGCAGCGCCACGTTGTCGTAGAACCAGTGGCGAAACATCTCCCCGCCCACACCGAACTCCAACTGCGAATACTGGCGGATCGCGCCGCAGTGTGCCAGCATGTCCAGAGCGTTGTTGGCCGCCTTGATCGACCCCACCCGTTTGCGAATCGCCTGCCTGCTGACGCGCGCTCCCGCGTCCTGGCCGGCGATTTCGTCATACGCCAGGAGGTCCTCCGGGCTGAATTCATCGGCCAGGTATTGGAAATCGCGCCGGTTTTCCAGGTACTGCTCCACAATGGCGTCGAGATCGTCCACCTGCGCCTGGTCAAGCCTGCCCGAGTGCTTGTCCCAGAGAGCGCCCATAAGGTACTGGATGAGGAACGGTTGCCCTCCCGTGAGCCGGAAAACTGCGTCCATCACCGCCGGACTCGGCCTGTACTCGTTCGGCTTCAGCATCAGAGTCTGCGACGCATCTTCGTTCAGCAGGCGCAGCGTCTTGATCGCGGCCAGGACGTTAAAGAAGGGCGACCCCCTCAAACGATAAAGCTCGTTGATCGCCACCGTGCCGGCCACTACCAGGGACAGGTGCGGCGCCAAATCCCCCACGCTCACCAGGTTCCGCAAGAGCGAAAAGAAGATGCTGCTCCAATCCTGCCCGATCAACCGGTCCACTTCGTCCAGCAGGATCACCAGCCGGAACCCCGGCGAGATGCCGCTCACCGCGGCTCGCAGCACGCGCTGCAACGCCGGAATTGCCTGGTCGTCCGGCAAGTCCTCCCGGTTCAGTTCATCCGCCGCCATCGTCCAGCCGCGAATGGGACACACTTCGTCGCGCAGCCGCTCTACCACCCGCCGGCAGATCGACGCCTGCGAGAGGTTGGGAATCTCCTGCGTGCTCAGGAACACCGGGCCCACCACGCAGCTCTGCTCGTCGGGAAATGACTCCATGAGCCTCTGCCGGATGGCCAGCAGAAGGCTGGTCTTGCCCATGCGGTGCCCGCCGATGACGGCATACGATTTGGCGAATCTCGGCGTCAGGATGCCTTTCACAATTTCGTCGAGCTCTTGATCGCGGCCCACGAACATCTCCAGGCTCGGCACGGCGTGCGTGAAAAAATATGGGTTCGGCATGTTCATTCCGCCTTGTCAAACTCGATCTTCTTCCAATCGCTTCGCAGGTATCGCATCAGGATTCCCATCGGCATCTCGAATCCGCCGTTCCGTCGCACCAGCAGATGAAACAGCTCCAACTCCTGAAGCGCGCGCATCCCTGCGTCGGCAGACTCCACCGCTTCGGCGATCACCCCCTCCAGCTCGGCTCTGTCCAAATGCGGTGTTTTGCGGTCCGCGATGCCTTCCAGCAGCGCCTGGGCATCCTTATCGAGGTAGTACTCGAAGATCTCGCGAAGATACTCGCTGCGCAATTCCAGGTATTCCGCCTCGCCCGCGCTCACCATTTCCGGTGTGATTACCAGCGGACGCTTCTGGAAGCGCTGGATGATGCGGCTGCAGAGCTGGCGCGTGACGAAAGGATGGCCCGCGGTCTCGCCGTACAGAACGCGCAGACTTTCGGTCTCGAAGTCCACCCCCAGAATGGCCGCCAGGCCCTGCACCATCGCATCGCACTCGGCGCGATCCAAAGGAGCCAGGAAAATCTCGTCGTAGTACTGAAACACCGGATTGTCGAGGCCGCCCCACTTGCCCAGGCGGCAAAGCGTTGGGTCGGCGCCCACCACCGCCGAGACCACCTGCCTGCGCTGTTGATACATGCCGCGAATCAGCCGGAAAAACTCTTGGAACCCCGCAAATCCGGCGTACCCGGCATGCGGAATCAGACGCTCGATCTCGTCCAGAACCAGCAGAATTCGAGCATCCATTCCGCCCTCGCCCATGGCCCGAAGCGCCGCGCTCAGGGCCGCCTCCATGCCCGTAAGCGCGTCCGCCAGAAGCAACTGGCCGTCATTCGACGGCATGGCAAAACTGGCCGAAAAGCCCGGCGCTTTCGCGCTCATCTGAATGCGCAGTTCGTCCACGATCTGGCAGCACAGTTCGGCGCAGCTCTGGCGGATCGTGCCCTGCAGATCGATATACAGCAACAGGATGTTTGCGGGCAGGCCCTCGCGAAGCTGGAATACCAGCGAGGTCTTGCCCATTTTGCGCAATCCATACAAACCAAAATTCTGCCGGTTGACGATCTTGTTGAGCAGTTGATGGATCAGCGGCCCCCTGCCGAAAAACGCCGCGCCGTCGGAAATCGGATTGCGCTCATCGAAAACGTCGCCGCGGCCCAGCCAAAGAACCAGCGCCTGCGCCAGCACGTCGGCCGCGGTCGCATCGGCCAGGGCCGTCTTCATCGTGGCCCGGTCGAGCGGAATCAGAGAGAGATCGCGGAAGTCCACCAGCGTAGCGTAAAGCAGCGCGTACACGCCGCGCCGCGGCCTCTCGGGCGCCACCAGAAACGCGGCGCCGGTTTGCATCTCGTCCCGCACCTTCAGTATTTCCTCGACCTCCAGTTCGGTCTCCGCTATATGGATTCGCGCTTTCGCGAACCGGCGGCTTACCTGGGGATCGGCGGTGGAGGGTGGCGCGGTCTGGGTGCCGTCGCCATCGATGCTCCATCCTGCCTGGCGGAAGAACGCAACCGTAGTCTCGCGCAAGCTCATCCGGCTGAGCGCGCGCCGCATCTCCTCCCGAACTTCGGTGGTCGCCCGCGCCTGCCGCCGCAAGGTTTCCAGTTCCGCGAAAGCCCGCGCAAAATTCCATCGTGCCGTCTCCGTCCTGGCAAGCGCGAGCCTCGGGGCCATGCTGTCTAGATCCTGACCCTCCTGATCCACCAGCCGCCGCAGCAGCCGGGCTACCTCCGCCAGGTGTTCCGCATCCTGTTCGGTCCCCGCCAATCGAGCCTCTTCGGCCAAAGCGGCCGCCCCAGCCACGTCGCCGGTTCCGGCCAGATAATGCGCTCGCGAGATCTTGGCCGCCACCTCGTCGCTCCCGGTCGGCGTGCTGCCATACAGCAGATCTACCTGGTGCCGGCAGCTTTGGTCTATCTCCGCAATCGACTCGCCGGCGCGCAAGCGGTCTATGTCGCCCACCGCCGGCAACGCCAGCAGCCGGATGGCCTCCGCCGCTTCTCCCGCGCGCGCCGCCGCCACCAACAGGTCCAAAACCGCTGGGCCGGCTTCACCGCGGCCCAGTAGAGTCTCCAGATGCCGCACCGCCTGGGAAGCCGATCCCGCGCGCAGCCACGCGCGGATGGTGTCCAGCCGGAAACCATCGTCCTCCGGACTAGCCCGCAAGACGCTCTCGTAAAGCGCCAAAGCATCCGGTTGGATATCGCCTTCCGCCATGTTGTGCCGCGCCAACACCAGCGCAGCCTCATGATGCTCAGGCTGTTCCGCGGCGATCTTCCGCAGATTGTCCGCGCCTGGTTCCACCGCGGCTGAGGGCAGCCGCAGCAGCGCTCGAAACAGCTCCGGATCGTTTATTCCCAGCGCCAGCGCGCGTCCCAGCAGCGCCGAAGCTTGGGCTTTATCGTCGCATTCAAGCGCCCACTTGCCGGCGGCAAACACGATCTTGCCGTCGTTTGGCGATTGCGCCAGGTATGCCCGGAACAGTTCGGTGAGCCGCTCCGAAACCATCGGCAACGAGCGGAGGTTATACAGGCGCAGCAGCGCGGCCGAGTTCGTTGCCTTGGCCGCCAGCGAAGTCAAGTCGACGTGTGCCGCTTGCCTGCGCAGTCCCATCGCCGAGTAGATGGCCACCCGCCCCGTGGGAATGGTGTATCCCACCAGCAGGATCAGGAGCCCCGTGCCGCCGGTGACTCCCCAGCGAATGAATGACGCCAGCCGTTCCTTGCGTTGTCTCTGGTCTACCGCCGCCAGCAGGTCTTCCGCCTTGGCGCTAACCATGGGATTGGAGGGGCCCGCCAGCGTGATGGCCTCCTTCGCCTTCGTCCTGGCGGTTTCCAGATCGCCGCCGTTCCATGCCTTCTCGCTCTCCTGCAGTGCGGCTTCAATGCGTTTGGTCCGCGATTGGATTGCCTCGAGTTGGTCCAGGAGCTTGGCGATGTTCGCACTCTCGGGGTCGTTCGGCCCAAGCAGCTTGCGGGCCTCGGAGAGCGCCGCCTGGCCGTCCTCCAGGTGCCCTTCGTCAACGGAGTTGACACCGGCCTGATACAGCCGCTTACCCCTCAGCCGCGTCGCCAGGGCGTTGGCCTGTCCTGTGTCTGGCTCCTCCTCTCCAAGAACCGCGGCCGATTGGATCCCTCCCCTCTGCTGCCGGAAATAGCTGAGCTGTTTGTCCACCTCGGCCAGCTTGGAATCGTCGAACGCCTTAATGGCCCGGCTCAAAGCCAGCCGCGCGTATGCCTGGCGCGCTCGGTCCTGAGACTCCGCATTGGGAGGCTCGATGCTGTCGAACATCCTCGCGGCTTCATCGAGCGGCCCCAGAAAGCACAGTTCCAACATCCCAAGCTGAAAGCGGGCCTCCCGCGAATTGGCATCGGCACGGGTTTTCTCGGGGTCCGCGAACTGCGCCACCGCATAGCGGGTGTTCGCTGCCTTCAGCGCAGCTCGATAATCCCCGGCCTGCTTCGACCGCGGGCTGAGATCGACCGGTATGCTAGCCGGAATCTGCTTACCGCACTCGACACAAACGCGACACCCACCGGCCCTGTTGTTCGTGGCGATCCAGGTCTGCGCTTCGCGCAAGTCCGCATCGGCTTGGCTCATACATTTCCTGGCCACCGCGCCAAACTCGGCGTCGCGGCGCCACTTGGGTGGGATATTGAACCGGGCGGGCAGCTCTCCTGTCTTGCACGCCTGGGTGGCCGCCGCCCGCATTTCCACCAGGGCCGGGTCGGGTAGCGGCGGGGACTCCTTTCGCTCGGGCGGAGTCACTCGCGGGCCCGTGGGGGGAATCTCTTGTGGAACCGGCGCGTTGGAAACCGTAACCGGCGGGGCGGCCTTTCTTTCCTCCTCTTTCTTCTTGTTCTCAGTCCGGAGGGTCGGCTTCGCGGCCGTAAAGATCGCTAGCGCGGACCGCCGCCCCGGCGGGGCCGGAGCCACTTCGCCATTCTTGCGCCAGAGGCCGACCTGCTGGTCGGGGGCGGCGCCGGCGAAATTCCCCTCCGGGTCGTAGGCGAGGGTATTTCCGTTGGCGAAACTGACCAGACTGACCAACAGCCGGAACGGCTGCACTTGCCAGATCCGCACAGTTCCATTTTCGTCGCCGCTGGCCAGAAACCTCCCATCGCGAGAAAATGCCAGTGCCCGCACCTCGTAAAGATGCTTCCCCCGTCCGATCGCCTGCCGGCCTCGATTCCAGAGCACCACTTCGCCCGAACTGGCCGACGAGGCGAAATAGGTGCCGTCCTGGCTCACAACGATCCTGCGAACGGCCCTGGCATGCTCACCGGACAGCTTCTGGTCGATCTTGATGGTCCCTTGGTCCGGAAGCGCGCGCGGGTTGACGGTGTCGACCTCCAGGCTCCCGTCGCGGTTTCCCATCAAGACGCTGTACCCCCGCTCGAAACTCCCATCCAGAAAGACCGCCGCCGAGCCTTTCCTACTCGGACGGAACTTTAGCTGATCGCCCTCGGGCACCATTCGGAACGTCCAATCGAGGCCGGAGGCGATGACCGCCCGTTCGTCCGGCGCGGCCGTGATGTCGCTGTAGGTGGACAACCCGCCGCCTTTCAGCTTCACTTCTTTGCGGGCTTTAACGTCCCATTCCTTGATGGCTCCGTTGCTATTGGCCGAAAATAACCGCTCGCCGCTGCGCGACCATGCGACGGCCGTGACAGATGCGGCGCCGCTTGACCTAAGTTCCTGGATGTACTTGAATAGGCCGTTTTCCTCGAATCGGTAGGTACGTATCGAATCGCCGCCCTGGCATGCGGCAATGTCATCGCCGATTGGAGGAAGAAGCAAACATCCGGCCGTGTCTCCCTTCAATTGCTTCCGCTCTAACCCGGTTGAGATATCCCAAGTGCGGATGATGTCATCCTCGCCGCCCGACATCAGCCACTTACCATCCGGTGAGAAGGCAACCCCGCGGATTGGCTTCGCCTGCTTGGCGGCAGGTATGGCTTCGTAGCCGATCTCGGCCTTGTCCGCGCCCCGTGCCGGTAAGCCGAACGCCGCCAGTAATCCCAGTAAAGTAGCAAACCGCATCGAGAATGTTTTCCATTATATGCCCGATAGGCTTCGGACGCACTCGGTCTGGGCCCCTCCCAAAACCCGGTCACAAGACCTCGAAATATTTCTTGTTGCCACAAAACAAATGACTTAAATCCGATTTGTCATCCCTGCCTGACCGTCTTCTCGGAGCCCATCGTCGATAATACGGAACAGGAGAAGTATGGCTGTACCACTCCACCAGATTCGCCCCCCCTTCTCCGCCAAGCCGGGACCGCGCCCTTTCGCGTGGGCTCGTTGGAAAAATCGGCATAACGGGACATGGATGTCCCGTTTTTGTCGCGTAAATCGTTTGTATTCAGCAAACCGCATCGAAAATCGGGACAAATTTGTCCCGTTTTACCGTCCCCCGATCTTCGTCGCCTGCCGAAACCTCAAAGCCGCCCCCACCCGCCACCAAATGCTTCGACCGGATGCCACCCTCGTGGGTGTATGCTGAATACGGGTCTGGAGGTCCGAATATGGACCAGACAGAAACGCTCCCGCGCCCGGTTTTCGAGGGCTGGAATATCGGCGCCGTCGCGGTGAAGAGGGTGCGTCTCCACGAGGATGGCGCGATGGAGACCGACATCCGCAGGCACGGAGGAGACCCAGCCTGCACCATTCGCCTGATGCTGGACCACGGCAGCCAGGCTCCCGATGGCGCTATCGTTACCGGCTCTCAATCCGCCTCGTTCCTTTCCCTCCCCTACCTCCCGGAATCGATTTGCCTCGAAACCGCGCTCGACCACCTCGGCTTGCGTCCCGACCTGGTTCTTTCCCTGGGCGGGGAGAGCTTCATCGTGTACTGCATGGGCGATGGCGCGGTCCGGCGCATGATCTCGAGCAATCGCTGCGCCGCCGGCAGCGGCGAGTTCCTCGTTCAGCAGTTCGGGCGCATGAATCTGGACTTGGTATCCGGCATTGCCGCGGCCCGCCAGGGGCGTCGCGTCGCCCTGGCCTCCCGGTGTTCGGTCCACTGCAAGTCCGATGCCACCCACAAGTTGAACAAGGGCGAGTGCACACCGGCCGATATTGCCTGCTCCCTCATCGCCAGCTTGGCCAGCAGGGTCGCCGCGCTCATCGTCGCAACGGGCTGGCCGCAACGCCACGTCCTGCTCGCCGGTGGACTCGCCCGCAGCGCCCAACTGGTCGCGGAAATCTCGAGCCTGTTGCCGGAGACCCGGTTCGAAGTGCTGCCAGAGAGCGGCTATCTGGAGGCTGTCGGCGCCGCGGTTGCCGCCCGGCGAGAGGGACGCCGCCCGCTGCCTGATCTCGACGCCTGGCTCAAGCCGGCTGATGCCGGGCGCTTCTCGAAGCGGCGTGCCCTCAGCCATTTCGCCGGCCGCGTCATCCGCATCCGGGATTCTGGCTCGATACCGCCCCAACCGGGCATGCATTTCATCCTGGGAGTCGACGCCGGTTCCACCACCACCAAGGCAATCCTCCTCGATCGGGCTTCCGGCCGCATCGCGGCACGATGTTACCTGCGCACCCACGGCAACCCGGTACAGGCCGCATTCGAGTGCATCGCCGGGTTGGACCGGCAGGTGGCCGGAATCCCGCATCGCGTCGTGCAGGCGGCGGTCACCGGATCGGGGCGCGAAATCGTCTCCATCTACCTCGACAACTGCACCGCGTTCAACGAAATCCTGGCTCATGCTCGCGCGGCTCGCGAACTCGTCCCCGACGTGGATACGCTTTTTGAGATCGGCGGCCAGGATGCCAAGTTCGTGGCGCTCCAGGCGGGCATTCCCGTCGATTACTCGATGAACGACGGCTGCTCCGCCGGGACCGGGAGTTTCCTCGAAGAGGCGGCGGCCTCCGATATGCAAGTGCCGATCGAGCAACTCGGTCCGCTGGCCTTGAGCAGCGCCAGTCCGGTCGCCTTCGGCGAACGGTGCGCCGCCTTCATCAATTCCGAAGTGCGCTCGGCGCTCCAGCAGGGAGTTCCCCGCGCCGACGTTCTCGCCGGACTCGTCTACGCCATCGTCGAGAACTACTTCTCGCGCGTGGTCGGCGCCCGCCAGATCGGGAGAACGGTGCTGCTGCAGGGCGGGGTCGCGCTCAATCCCGCGGTCGCGCCCGCGGTGGCGGCCCTGGCCGGCGTGAACGTGACGGTTCCACCCAATCCCGAACTGATGGGGTGTGAGGGAGCCGCCCGCATGGTAAGCGATCTGCTTTCCTCCGGTGCCGTTCCCGCGTGGGAGCGAAACCTCGCCTCGTTCGGCCAGATCCGCATGGAAACCAAAGCGCCGTTCCCCTGCCCCGCCTGCGAGAACCGGTGCCAGGTCCAGCGCTTCCTGCTGGGCGGAAGAACGCTGGCTTTTGGCGGCCTCTGTTCCAAGTGGGAAATGGTGCGCCGGCCCAAGACTCTCCGTCATGCCGAAGGCCGCGACCTGGTGGCGTTGCGCCAGGAGCTGATGTTCCAGGCGTTCGCTCCGGCGGCGCCCGAGCGTCCCCGAGGCCGCATCGGCCTGCCCCTCGCCCTCACCACTTACGAACTGTACCCGTTGTACGCCCGCTTCCTCACCGGCCTCGGCTACCAGGTTGTGCTGTCCCGGAGCGGCCAGGGATCGCGCCGGACCTCCGCTCCCTTGTGTTACCCCGCCGAGCTGATGCACGCCGCCGTTGACGATCTGCTGGCGCAGGCAGTGGATTTCGTCTTCCTCCCCTACCTGCGGGAGTTTCCCGGCGGCCCAAACGGCCACGGGTATGTCTGCCCCATCACGCAGGACCTGCCCGGCGTGATCTCGGGCTTCTTCGAGTCCGCCTCCGCCAGAATTCTGACCCCCGAGATGGGCCTGGCCCCGAGTCTGGCCACCGTCACCCGGCAGGAAGTCATCAGCCTGGGCGCCCGATTGGGAGTCTCCGCCGCCCAGGCGAGCCAAAGCTGGTCCGCCGCCATGGCTCATCAGGCCGCCTTCGAACGCTCCTACCGGGAAGCCATCGGGCAGGCCTTATCCGAGATTCATGGCCCGGCAGTCGTCCTCGTCGGCCGGCCGTACGCAGCTTATGCGCCGGAGGTCAACCTGTCGGTCCCGCGCAAAATCGCCACGCGCGGGTTCACCGTGATCCCCGGCGACGCCCTGTCGTCCGAGACTCCGCTGAGCGAACGCAACGTCTGGCATTACACCCAGAGCGTCATGGCGGCGGTGGAATACTCCAGGCGCCACGGCGACCGCTACGTCTGCGACATCTCCTGCTTTTCCTGTGGTCCGGATGCGATCACCCATCACCGCCTCCGCAGCCAACTGGACGGCCGGCCATTCTGCTTTCTGGAGATCGATTCTCACACCGCGCACGCGGGCATCGAGACACGAATCGGCGCTTTCCTGGATATTATCGAAGCCAATCGGCAGCGCCACTCCATGCCGGCGGCCGCCACCGGGAGGCGCGTCACTCCCGCCCATCTCGAACAGGACGGCCCTCGCCCGTGGATCGTGACGGGAAACGGCCGGCGGCTGGCGCTGGACGATCCCGCTGTAGTCCACGTGACGCTTGCCGACGGCGCCCAATTCGTGTCCGACATCCTGGCAGGCTTCTACGCTTCCCTCGGTTGGCGAACGGTGTTCTTGCCGAACACGAACGCCGAAACTTTCCAGTACGCCAAGCGGGTCTGCTCCGGGCGCGAATGTCTTCCCTTCCTCGCCATGGTCGGGAAAGCCGTCAAATATCTGGAGACTCGTCCGCCTGGCGAGGTCACGGTATTTCAGCTTCTCGACCAGGAAGGCCCCTGCCAGATCGGCGGTTGGTACGACGCGGCGCCGGTTATCTTCGAACACCTGGGCGAGGCCAACGCGGTGGTGGCCTGGCCGACGGTCAAGAACAACTATCTCGGCAAGGGTGACCGGCTGGGCGCCCTGAAAGTGGCGGCGTTCGTCTTGAGCGATGTGGTCGCCGAGATGCGCTCCTCTCTCCGCTGCCTCGCCAAGGACCGCACCGCGGCTCTGGCGCTCCTGGACGAACTGGAAAGCCGGTTGATCGCGGCCAGCCAGGATGGCTTATTGGCCACCGAACGCGAATTGCGCCGCGTCGTCAAGCGCCTGGCGGGCGTGCCCTTACAAGCGCCCGTGGAACGCGGCGCCCGGGTGTTGCTCTTTGGCGGCGTCAACCGGATCTTCGTCGACGGGCCCGTCAAGGACTTCTTCGAAGAGCGCGGCATCCTCACCAAGACCACTGAGATGTCCGAATTCATCTGCTTCATCCAGGCCGAAGACATCGTGCGGCTCGGTTTTTCCCACGGCTACCTCGCTCCGGGGGACCAATGCTCCCTGTCCGCGTTGTTGTCCGAACTGCTCTCCGATAGCGACCGGACGGCCGCCATGCGCGCCCTCACCGCGCGTGTTCGCATCGGATTCATCGAAATGCTGGACCAGCGCTGGCGCCGGATCGCAGCCGAGTCCGGCCTGCTGTTCAGCCCGTATGTGCCTTTCGGCGAGGTCGAGCGGGAGGGCCACAAACGCATCTCCCTGAACGGCTTCACCGAGGCCCCCATGACCATCGGCCGGTATGCCACCATGCTGGCATCTGGCGCCTTCGATGGCTACGTCAATATCGGCGCTTTCAACTGCGCTCCCGCCAGCACCTCCTCGGCGGTGATTCACGCGCTTTCCCTCCGAACCGACACACCCTACGTGGTGATCGAAGCCGACGGTGATTCGATTACCACGGGTCAATTGCGGCAGCTCGAAACGGTCGCCGTCCAGTGCCGCCGCAGGCGAGAGGCTCTCCATGACAGACCACCGGCATGACGCATTCGCCCGGCTCGCGTTGGGCGCGATGGTAGTTCTCTCCATGATCAAGCTCCTGACCGCGGATGATCCCGTTACCTTACAGCGCGAACGCATGGTGTCGGAGCAGATTGCCAGCCGTGCCGTCCGCAACCCGGATGTGCTGCGGGTCATGCGCGCCACCCCCCGCCATCTGTTCGTCCCCATCGCCATTCGATCCATGGCGTACGAGGACCACCCGCTGCCCCTCGGCTACGGGGCGACGATTTCTCAGCCCTATATCGTGGCGCTCATGACCCAACTGCTGAGGCCGAACCAGGGGCAGCGCGCCCTCGAGATCGGCACCGGCTCGGGGTACCAGGCGGCGATCCTGGCGCAACTGGTGCGCCACGTTTACACGATTGAGATTGTCCCCGAGCTTGCCCAGTCCGCCGCGCGGACCCTCCGCGAACTGGGATATTCCAATATCACGGTGCGCCAGGGTGACGGCTACAAGGGCTGGCCCGAAGAGGCGCCGTTCGACGCCATCATCATAACTGCCGCGCCTCTGGAACTTCCCCGGACTTTGATCGAGCAACTGTCCAAAGGCGGCCGGCTGGTGGCTCCCGTCGGGTCCATGTGGCAGCAGGATTTGATCCTGATTGAGAAGAAGGCCGACGGCAGCATCACCCGGCGATCGGCGGGCGCGGTCAACTTCGTGCCCATGAGGCCGGACGCAAAGTAAACGTAACGCAACTGCCTGATGCCGCGTCGGACCGGGAAGTGGGAGCGCAGGCAGGTTATATTAGTCATATACCCATGCGAGGCACGCGCTGGCTCTTGCTGGTGGCTATAGCCGCGATCCTCGGCAGTGTCATCCTCAAGTATCGAGCTTCCAAACAGACACAGCGAGAACAGGCGATTCCTCAGCCGGAGGCCCTCTCCATCGACTTGAATTCTTCGGCCACCCACTGGCAGTACCGTGACAAGGACCACAAAACCGGCCGCATCATGGCCGACATCGACGCCGAATCCATGCAGCAGGTGAAGGATTCCTCGCGTGTCGACCTCAAGAACGTCACCATGAAGCTCTACAACAAGGAGAGCACTCAGTACAATCTGGTCAAGAGCGCGGCAGCTTCCTTCTCCGCCGGTGACCATCGTCTCTTCTCCGACGGCGAGGTGGAAATGACCCTCGGAGTGCCGGTCGCCGGCGAGGCCAGACGCGAACTGGTGACCATCAAGTCTTCCGGCGTCACGTTCGACACCGTGTCCAACCAGGTCGATACCGAGCGGCCCTCCAGCTTCACGTTTCAGAACGGCACCGGCAAGGCCACCGGCGCTTTCTACGACCCGGCCACCCATGCGCTGCTCATGAAGCACGATGCCGAGATCGATTGGCAAGCGGACGGCCCCAACGCCAAGCCGATGAAGATCGAAGGCGCCACTCTCTCCTACCACGAGGCCACCTCTGAAATCTGGCTCAAACCCTGGGGCCGCATGACCCGCGAAAATACCATCATTGAAGGCAACGACGCCGTCCTGCACCTGGACAAAAGCAAGATCAAAAGGGTGGAGGCCACCCACGCCCACGGCACCGACGATTATCCCAACCGCAAACTGCAATATTCCGCCGACGAGCTGTATGTGGACTTCAACGACAAGGGAAAGGCCGAAAGGATCGTAGGTCAAAACAATGCCCAACTGACCTCCACCAGCGAGACCTCGGAAACCAATGTCACCGCCAATCGCGTGGATCTGACCTTCGACGCGCAAGCGAGCGAGAGCCTCCTCACCCAGGTGCAGGCCACTGGCAACTCAGTGGTCACATCGAAGCCGCTGCCCGCGCCGGGCCGCCAACTGAGCGAGACTCACATCTTGCGTAGTGAGGCATTCGAATTGAAGATGCGGCCGGGCGGGCGCGAGATCGCCAGCGTGGTCACCAGGAGCCCCGGCAGCCTCGAGTTCATCCCGAACCTGCCGGCTCAGCATCACCGCACCCTGGACGGCAAGGACATGGTGATTGACTACGGCCCACAGAACCGCCTCGAATCCTTCTCCGCCAAGGACGTCAAGACCGCCACCGACCCCACCGAGGAGCAACGCAAGCGCAAACGCGGCGTCGCCGTTACCACCAGCCGCGATCTGCGCGCCCAGTTCGATCTCAAGACCGGCCACATGGCCTCCATGGAACAGTCCGGCGATTTCACCTACGAAGAGGGTGACCGCAAGGCCAGTGCCGCCAAAGCCACGCTCGATTCCGACCAGAACGTCATCCTGCTCGATACCGGCGCGCGCATGTCCGATGCCACCGGCTCCACCACGGCCGACCGCATTCGTCTGGATCAGCGCACTGGCGATTTCACCGCCGAAGGATCCGTCCAATCCAGCCGTCTCCCCGACAAAGATCAGAAGAAGAGCTCCGAGATGCTCTCCGGCGACGAACCGATGCAAGCTACGGCGCGCAAAATGGAATCGCGCAACCAGAACCAGACCATTCACTACGAAGGTGGTGTCACCATGTGGCAAGGCGCCAACCGGATCCAGGCCGAGGTGGTCGACCTGGACCGCAAGAAGCGCGGCCTGGTGGCCGACCGGAACGTGGTCACAAATCTCTGGGAGGTACCCAAGGACGAACCGAAGAAGAAAAGCGCCGCTCCCGTGCTGACCGTGGTCCACGCGCCCCATCTCGTCTACACCGAAGAGGACCGCCAGGCCGTATACACCGGCGGCGTGCTGCTCAACCGGCCCGGCCTGCAGGTGAAGGGCAAGGAACTGCGCGCCTTTTTGGCCGAATCGGGCGGCGACTCGCGCCTGGAGAAGGCCATCGCCGATGGCGCCGTGGAGATCCGGCAATCGTCCAAAGATGCCGACCGCAACGGCACCGGCGAGCACGCCGAATTTTACACCGCTGATCAGAAAATCATTCTGCGCGCTCCCAGGGCCAAAATGGTGCTGATCCCGAAGGGCGGCGGCAAGCCCAGCGTTTCGGAAGGCGCCGAATTGACCTACCTGGTTAACGATGATAGGCTGCTGGTAATAGGGGCTCCCGACGAGCCAGCCAACAACCGCATGGTCCGCTCGAAGAAGAAGAAATAGGGGAACGGGCCATCCCGCATGAGCAAACTCGAAACCGGCGGAATTTCCAAAACCTACCGCGGCCGCCGCGTCGTGGACGATGTCACGGTCTTCGTGCAGCAGGGCGAAGTGGTCGGCCTGCTGGGCCCGAACGGAGCGGGCAAGACGACTTCGTTCTACATGATCGTAGGGCTGATCACTCCCGATTCCGGCCGCATTCTGCTGGATGAGCAGGACATCACCAGTCTGCCCATGTACCAGCGCGCGCGCCGCGGCATCAGCTACCTGCCGCAGGAGGCTTCGGTTTTCCGCAAACTCACCGTGGAAGAGAACCTGATGGCCATCCTGGAAATGCTGCCCTTGCGTGCGCGCGAACGCCGCGAAAACATGGAGCGCCTGCTGGAGCAACTGGGGCTCGAACAGGTCCGTCGGAGCCAGGGCTACATGCTCTCGGGCGGCGAGCGGCGCCGTGTCGAAATCGCGCGCTCGCTGGTCATCGACCCCAACTTCCTGCTGCTGGACGAGCCATTCTCCGGTATCGACCCCATCCAGGTGCTGGAATTACAGCGCATCATTTTCGACCTCAAGCGCGCCGGCATCGGCATCCTGGTGACCGATCACAACGTCAGCGAAACGCTGGCGGTGACGGACCGCGCCTACATCATGGACCGCGGCCGGATCTTCCGCGCCGGCAGCCCGGAAGCGCTGGCCCGCGACCCCGAGGTCCGCCGCATCTACCTGGGCGAATCGTTTACGCTGCGAGTCTAAACATGAGACTTCCCTACCTGCTATCCGGTCTGCTGCTCTCGGCCGGCCCCGCCTTTTGCCAGCCGTTCTCGTTCGGCCTGAGGGGCGGGGTACCGATGACCGACTTTCTCAGCACGGTCCGAAGCGGCAATTTCAACTTTACCAGCAATACCAATCGATACATCGTCGGTCCGACCGCGGAATTGCGCCTCCCGTTTGGTTTTGGCCTGGAAGCCGACATCCTGTACCGCCACTTCAGCTACACGGGGAGCGGTGGCATCACGGGTATTACCACTACGCTGCTCAGCAGCAGCACCACCAGCAACGCCTGGGAGTTCCCGCTTCTGGCCAAGTACCGGCTCCCCGGAAAGGTGATTCACCCATACGTCGCCGGCGGCGTCGCCTGGGACACGCTGAGCGGCCTGACGCAGGCGGTCACGAGGACAGTGGCCGGCATCACCAGCAAGACCACCACCTCCAACCCGCCCGAGTTGGGCAACAGCACCAGCCGCGGGTTTGTGCTCGGCGCCGGCATCAGCGTCAAAGTTCTGGTGATCCACATATCGCCCGAACTGCGCTACACGCGCTGGGGCGCCAAGCACTTCCTCGACCCCAACGGCGGGCTATCCAGCAATCAGAATCAGGCCGAGTTTCTGGTGGGGTTCACGTTTTGAGCCGTTGGGAGGACTGCTATTCGGCGTAGCGGAACTGGCCAGCGGTAGGTCCGTCCAGCCACTGCGCCAGGGTTTGCGAACGCGCGTCCTTGGACGACAGGATGGCATCCCGTACCGGCCACTCGATGCCGACGGCGGGGTCGTTCCACAAGATGCCGGACTCGCACTTGGGATTGTACAGCGCCGTGCATTTGTACTGGATCTCGGCAAACTCCGAGAGGACGCAAAAGCCGCGCGCGAAACCGGCGGGCGCCCACACCTGCTTCTTGTTCTCGGCCGAGACTTCGATGCCAAACCACTGGCCCAGCGTAGGGGAGCCCACACGAATATCCACTGCCATCAGGAAGGCCGAGCCGGCCGTGACGCGCATCAGTTTCCCCTGCGGCGGGTCCCACTGAAAGTGCAAGCCGCGCACCACGTTGCGCACGGACCCCGATTGGTTCTCCTGCACGAACACGGTAGGCAACCCCAGCTCGGCGAACTGGTCGCTGCGAAATACTTCCAGAAAGAAGCCGCGTTCGTCGGGGAAAACCTGCGGAACGAGCACGGCCAATCCGTTCAAATGGCGCGATTCGATGCGCATTGGCATAGGCAGGTAAGTGGACTGTAGCTTGAGTCCCCAGTATAACGTAGGGCGGGCAGAGGTTCGACGGACGATATACTCGAATTTGAGGCAGACTGCGGGGTGATTCAACCGGGGTATCAAAGAGCCGGTGGTGCCGTCTTGTGGGGCACGATTTTGGGCGCGGCGGCGTGGTCGGCATACGCGGCCGCGGAGGTGGTGTTCGCCTCCCTTCTGTTCGGCTTCACGCGGCCGTACGCGGTGTTCCAGCCGTGGCACTGGCGACTGACCGGATATCTTCTGACCGCGTACCTGGTGGCCGGGGCAGCGGCTGGAGCGGCCGGCGGGCTCGCGGCTTACCACTTGGGCAAAACCGGCTGGATCCGGAACGGCTCGCCCGCGGTTCTGGAAGCGGCCGCGGCTTTGACGCTGGTGGGCGTGGTCCTGTGGAACGTGACGGCCAACGCGCTTGGCCTGACAGGCGGTGTTCCCGTGCTGATTACCGGGCTGTGCTTCCTGGTTTTGCTGCTGGTGGAACTGCGTTCGGAGAGATGGGCGGACCGCCTCGGGATGCTGACCAACCCATGGGTGATCTCCGGCGTGTTGCTCGGCGTGGAACAGACAGCCGATCTGCTGGACATGGCTTCGGGCCAGCAGTTGGGCGGCAACGTGGGGCTGGCAGCGCGTCTTTTGGAAGGGGCCCTGGTGGTAACGGTGGCGGGGGCGGTGTGGTTTGGAAGGAAGCTGCGTCCGATCCTGGGGCCCGCACGGTGGGCGCCGGCCACGCTGGCGCTCGCACTCGTGCTGATCGGTGTGACGGAATTGATGGGGACCGCGCACCTTACGCCGACCGCCGTTTCCGCCGATTCCGCGGCCGCGGCGCAGACGCCAGGCAGCAAGCCGAATGTGCTGGTGATCGTGATGGACACGGTGCGCGCAGACCATCTCTCGCTCTACGGGTACGAACGCGACACTTCGCCGAACCTCAGGGCGCTGGCGCAGGAGGCGGCAGTGTATACCCATGCGCAATCCGCCGCCGACATCACGCTGACCAGCCACGCGTCGCTGTTCACCGGGATGTATCCGAGCTGGCACGGGGCCTATTGCAGGACCCCGGAAGCGGCGTACGGACGGCCTTTGTTGGCGAATGTTCCCACACTGGCCGAACTGCTGCACGGCCAGGGGTACTCGACACTCGGCGTGGCCGCCAACCTGTATCTGCGCTCGGCTTTCGGGTTGGATCGCGGCTTCGAGGAGTTTCGCATCGAGCGGCCGGTGCCGATGCTCTCCGACGAGAACCGGTGCCAGTTACGGCGTCCCATGCGGCGACTGCTCAACCTGGTTACCGACACAGCACAGTTCGACCGCCTGAACAGCAGCGCCGAGGACATCGATGGGCAGTTCCTCGCCACGCTGGATGGTCGTGGCAGGCCCGACGCCCCCTTCTTCGGGTTCGTCAACTACATGGACGCGCACTTCCCGTACATTCCGCCGGCGCCCTGGGACCGTAAATTTCCGGGCAAGGTCTCTACTCTGACGAAGGACTACCTGGAGGGCGAGCAGTACACGATCAGTTCGGGTAGCGACACTCCCACCGATTACCGGCGGTATTGCATCTCGCAGTACGACGGCGGCATCGCCTATGTGGATGCGCAGATCGGCCGAATCCTCACGGGGCTGAAGCGGCGCAATCTTTACGACAACACCATGATCGTGGTCACCTCGGACCATGGGGAGGCGTTCGGCGAGCGTCACCGCGTGGAGCACGGCAACTCGCCGTACCAGAACCTGCTGCACGTGGCGCTGCTGATCAAGTATCCGAAGTCGGCGCACCGGGGACCGGTGGAGGCGCCCGTGAGCCTGATCGACGTGGCGCCCACGGTGCTCGCCGTGGCGGGCATTCCGGCGCCAGGGACGATGCAGGGCCGCAGCCTGCTGGAGGGAACAGCGAAGTCCACCAGGCTCTTCAGCGAAACCTTCGCATGCCAGGTGATCCAATCGGTGGAGTGCCCCGGTTGCGCGGCACGGGCGATGGTGGAGTGGCCGTTCAAGTACATCGTGCTCAGCACCGGAAAGAGGGAACTGTTCCATCTGGATTCCGACCCGGACGAGACCAGGGAGATTTCTGCCGCGGATCAGGGGAACTTGACTGCGTTGGCCCAAACAGTGACGGCTTGGGGGAAGACTATTCCGGTGCAGAGGGTGCAGCAGATGAAGTTGAGTCCGGCTGAGACCAAGGCGCTCAAGAGTCTGGGATATGTAGGCGGGGGCGGGAAGTAGGGCGTGAGGCATAAAACCCGGACGGTGGTTATATGCTTCGCTGACATACTATCCCATGAAGCCGATGTCGGCGGGGAAACCCTGGCTGGTGAAATTGGCGAGATTGGGAAATGCCTTGGCTGTCACCGTTGGGTCCGTCAAGTCCACCCCGAACCACTTGGCGAGGGTGGCAGCGAATTGGTCGACGGAGGTCGTGGGAAGCCATGCGCCGCGCGCCGGGGTGGACGGGTTGGATGTCGAAAGACAATCATCCGGTCCCCCGATCGCCATCTGCGGATACCGGCCGTAGAGATCGCCGCCGTGGACCGCTCCGCCAAGCACCAGGTGATGGTTGCCCCATCCGTGGTCGCAGCCCGAACCGCTGGGCTGCAGCGTGCGTCCGAATTCGGATTCGGTAAACGTGGTGACCTGGTTGGCTATGCCCAGATCCTGGGTGGCGCCCCAGAGCGACAACATGCCATCGGCTACCTGACGAAGGAGATCGAACTGCTGCCAGCTCTGGCCGGAGTGAGTGTCGAAGCCGCCCAGCGAGCAGAAAAAGATCTGGCGGTTGAGGCCGATCGTGGGCTGCAGTTGCATGATCTGCGCCACTTGCAGCAACTGCTGCCCGATGGTGGTGGACGGGAACGGCCTGGTGAAGGGCGAGGCGGGAGGCAGGCTGGCCAGCATCTGGCTGAGGGCGACCGCGTCCTGCCGCACCTTGTCCGCCGCCTGAATCATGGTCAGGCCGCTGTTGAAGGTGAGGATGCTCTGGTATTGGGCCTGCCGCGTCTGCCCCACCACGGGCTGCCAGGTGCTGAAGCCGTTCAACTGCATGTTGAAACCGGGAATCAAGCTCGCCGATTGCACGGCATTGCCCTTGGAGAACAGCGCCGGTCCCGAAACCGAAACCGACGGCGGGAAGCTGGCGCCGGCATTCTGGGCGGCGACAGCGTCGGCAACGCGGCCGGCCCATCCGGTTGAGGCGGAACTGGAGGGGATGCCCGCCTGCATCTGGACCTGCTGGTCGGCGTGCGAGAAGAGGTTGGTGGGGAGCGGCACCGACGCGCCGCCGGTGATGGTTGCCTGGTATTGCGCCTGGGTGGTGGGTTGGACCACCAACCCGACGTTTGCGACCACGGCCAGTTGGCCGCTTGCCCACAGGGGCAGAATCAGCTTGAGACCGTCGTTCAGCGCGTACGGCGTGCCGTTCCTGGTGGTGATGCCCATTCCTTGCAGGGTGGCATTGGGATCGGGAAGAGCCAGCGATCCGCGGATGGCCAGGTACCTGGCGTACTCGCTGGTGCCTGGGGCGGGCACAATCATGTTGTTGCCGTCGTTGCCGCCGAACAGGAAGATGCAGACCAGGGCCTTGTAGTTGGTGCTGACCGCGGCGGGGCTGGCGAGGGCGTTGATCGCGCCGAATCGCGCGAGCGGGGTCAATCCGGCCATCCTGAGAAAGGTTCTGCGAGTAGTCATCGGTTTCTCCAAGCTAGAACTGCGTCTGGTATTGGCCGGACAGGACGGCCAGATAGACCGCGGTAAACACGCGGCTGGGGTTGTCCGTATTGGCGTCGATGGCCGTGCCGATGGCGGCGCGGACCGGCCCGGGCATGCGGCCGTAGAAGAACTTCTGGTCCGCCAAGTCCAGAAGCGCCGCGGTGTTGGCCACCGCGGCGTTGAACGGCGAGAGATCGATGCTGGGATCGCTATTGGGCATGGTGATGATGGTTTGGAGCATATTGGCTTCTTCCACCGATTCGGTGGGAGTGTAGATCTGGAACTCCGGCCCAAAGAGCGTTGGCTTCAGCGGGAGCCGGTAAAGCGGCGAGTAGTAGCCAAAGACAGAGGGCGGCTGGTTCACGGTCTCGCCCATGGCCACGAAGTTATACGGGATGATGGTTCCGCTGGGAATGACACCGTTCATCGTCCGGACAAAACTCACGATGAAGTAGATGGGGTCTTTTAACCGGCCCGGATTGTATGGCACCGTGACGCCGTTCAGGGTGTAGTAGGGATTGCCACCGGCATCCAGGGTCACCGTATCCTGCCGGGCTTCGGGGTCCTTCAGGATCGCCGTCAGCACGGCCTTCAGGTCGCCGCGCACGCCTTGGCCGTTGTCGTTGAACACGGTGGCGATGCGCTGGATGTAGCCCGGCGTGGGATTACTGGTCACCAGGAAGCGGATCAGCCGGGTGGCCACAAACGGACCGGTGTTGGGGTGGTTAAACAAGCAGTCCAGCACGCCGTTGGTGTCTTGCACCACGGTCTGGTTGGCGGGCAGAGTGCATCCATTGACCAGAGTCTTCGCCGAGGTGTCGTGATTGGCCTGCCGCGTTTCCATCACAGGTGCAGAGAAATTCTCCCAGTTATTGGGCTGGGGAGTCGCACCGGCCGCGGTGGGATAAGTCCAACCAGTCAGGGCCTGAGCGGTATGGACGACATCCGGCTGCAAGTAGGTGGGAATCGGGTTGCCGAGGCCGTCTAACTTCGACGAGCCGTCGATGTTCAGCAGGTTGAGACCGATGGTGAAGAGTTGCATGAGTTCGCGCGCGAAATTCTCGTTGGCGCCGCTTCCTACCCCTGCCTTGTTGCTGTTCGCAAGGTCCAGGTACTTACCCATCTGCGGGCTCACCGTAATATCCCCGAGCAAGGTCCGGTAGTTGCCGAACGCGTCGCTGCTCAGGATCTGCTGGTAGGGGACGTATTCGTCCGGATAGATGTTCTTGTTCATCGAAATCACGATGAACTGGCTCAACGCCCACGCCATCTTCTGGCGAAGCTGATCGGGCGCGGTAGCCAAGCGATGAAGAGTGTCGGACTGCACAGTGGAAGTCTGGGCGGGAAGCGCGATCAGGCTGGCGGGCATGGCAAACTGATTGGCCAGCCAGATGTCGATGCCGTCCTGGGTGGGGGTGGTGTTCTGGTGGATGTACAGCAGGTCGGCGGGCGACGGGCCGAAGGCCGCCTGTTCCAGGAAGCGGGCCGCATGCAGGTCGACGGCGTTATTGCCGCCACCACCAGAGCCGCCACCACCGGAGCCGCCACCACCGGTGCCGGAAGATTGCAGCGTCACCGTGGCTTGGCCCGACTTGGTGGCATCGGCCATGCTGGTCGCGGTTACGGTGACTGTCGGGGTCAACGGCATCGCCGCGGGCGCGGTGTAGACACCGGCCGTGGTAATCGATCCGGCGGTGGCGGTCCATGTTACGGCGGTGTTACTGGCGCCGGTGACAGCCGCAGTGAATTGGGCGCTGGCCGACAAGGCGACATTCGCAGCGGCCGGACTGACGGTGACAGTGATCGGCGGGGGAGGCGGCGCCGCGGTCACGGTGATCTTCACTGGTGAACTGGTGGTGGCACCGTTGCCGGGATTGGTTACGGTCACCGCGAACACGCCGGTCATCGGGAGGTTCCCGGAAGCCTTCAGGGTGGTGGCGTTGACGTACGTGGCCATCCACGCCATGCCGTTCACTTGCACGATGGAGGACGGCTGGAAAGCGGCGCCGTTGAGGCTCATCGCTTCATTCGAACCCACGGTGAACGTGTTCGGATAGGTTGACCAGAGCGAAGGGACGGGTTGCTGAAGGGTGACTGCCGACGAGCCGAAAATCCCCGATGGCGCACTGGTCGCCGTTACGGTCACCACGTTGGCGGCGGGAACGCTGGCAGGCGCCGCATACAGGCCCGCGTTGGTTATGGTTCCAATAGTCGAGTTACCGCCGGCAATTCCGTTCACCGACCAGGTCACGCCAGTGCCCGAGGTCGTGTTGTAAATCAGGAATTGTTGCGTTCCGCCCGGTGAGATTTTGGTGGGCGACGGATAGATCGCAACCACACCTTGCGCCAAGGCCAACTGACAGAAAAAGACAGGGGCAAGCCAACGGGTAAACCGCATTCCACTCCTCCTGAATTCAGGTGCGCACGAATCTCCACTAACTGAGTATGAGGATGAGGCTTTCTCGATGTTACTTCCAGTACGACTTTAGTGTTACTTGTACTGTTACATCCAAAGGCTAACATTGGGCGGCCGCGGCCGACCGAAGGGCAGTTACGGCGTCAGCCCATCGCAGTCCGATCATGCTGGTGAACGCGCTGCCGGTATATCCCTGACGGGCGGGATGATCGGCCGCCAGTGCGTCCCAACCCCGATGCAAGACCGTGACCCGGGTGCCACAAACCCGCGTTTGGCAACATCCCTCAAGACAGGAGTCTCGCCGTTTCCATCTGTAGTGCTCCTGAAGAGCGTTGCCCTCTCCTCAGTTTTCGGTTATACAAGCTCTTTCCGTCGGGCGAGGCGAAGACCACCAACCCGCCGTTCCGTGTTACCTGAACCGCCTTGCCGCCGGCGCTCGGAGAGTACCTCAGTAAACTTCACTGCCATCCCGAAAAAACGTTAAGCACCCGGACGTCTACCCTCAATGTGATGCTGATGGTAGAATATCTACCGGCGATATGGCAAAGAAACCCCCGGACCGGATCGAACTGCTCCGGGGCACGCTTGACATGCTGATTCTGAGAACACTACAGTTTGGTCCTGCACACGGGCACGAGATCGCCAAACACA
>Ga0209698_10000357_pt1 | contig 51654 bp, 43 predicted proteins | sample LitLauG_LLR_2012_FD_187203 | JGI IMG/M metagenome (GOLD analysis project Ga0209698, IMG submission 187203) | Freshwater sediment microbial communities from Pennsylvania, USA - Little Laurel Run_MetaG_LLR_2012 (SPAdes) (version 2) | ecosystem: Environmental > Aquatic > Freshwater > Creek >...
ACGGAAAACTGCTGAGGGTTCTCGCGGGGCGGTCAGCTACGCACTGCCTGGGTCATTCTTGGAAAGCAGACCCGGGTCATTTCTGGCGCGCGCCCAAGCTACGTGACGCCGTCGTATGAGCTGCTGAGTTACGTCGCTGGATTCTTTGACCGGTGCGCAAAGGCCGTATACTCCGGCGTGCTGGAAGACCTTCTTCGGCACGGGCTCGACACGACTGTGCTGGACAGCCGCCGCACACGATCGTTCCCTTTGCGCGCAGTATTGCATGAACACGGCTCCCCAATGTGCACCACGACTTCCTGACGGGTTCCTGACGACTTCCTCACGGCTTCCTGTCCGGCACTGTAACTCACTGCGAAGATTGGGTTTATGGATTGACTACCTGCTGTTTGACAGTGTTGCTGTGGCTAAGCGGAGTTGCCATCTGGTTTGCGCGGCGGGAGAGAATGTTTTCGGTCCGGAAGTGGGCTGGGTAAGCCGAGTTGGCGGGCTGATGTCTGTGGGTAACATGTGGCTGGATTCGGAGAGGAACGGAGTTGATGGCGCGAATGGCATGGAGCAGACGAGGTTAGTCCGGCGAAAGTTTGCGGGTTGGTTGGCGTCCGGTTCATCATTGAGATCGTTGAACGTGGCGATCCGAGGATAGTCTGAACTGACGCGCAGGTAAGGTACAGAACGTGCAGAACTTGCTGGATCACCGGCGAGAGGTACGCCAGCGAGTCGTGGCGAGAGGCGGAGCCCCGGTGGTTCGCGCAGGCCAGCGCCCGGAGTAGGAATTGGCGGCAAAGAAGGAACTCGCGGGGAAGCTGTTCAGTAGACCAGCCCTGCCTTGCCGCCCTGACATGCCGGGCAACGGCGCTGAAAGATGTCCGAACCATTCGCGCCGTATTCGTGTCTGCACCGGCTGCATTGGAGGACGTACACAGATTGCCCGTGGTCGGTTCCGGCCAACCCCGTAGATCGAAGCACGGTCTGAGCGTTTCGGTTGTGGTATCCCGGCGCCGTAGTCCGGCCCGAACCGGCCCGATGCCGTGGGGTTCCGGTAAGCGTGGTGCGAGTCGACGGCGCTACGGGAGAATTCTGCAAGACCAGACGCGGCTGCATTTGCTGACCGGAGAGTACTCCGAGTGTCCATCCTTCCTCGCGCTCAACCGTCTCCCGGTCTTCTGGCGTAAGGTATGCGGGACCCGCGAACAGCGTGGAAAGGTCCCCGGCATCGTCCAGTGCAGCAAAGTGGGCCGCCATCGTCCTGACCTGCACTGCATCCTTCACCTGCCCTGCGGCTGGCCGAATCGGCAGCAGCGACGGGTATATCTCCGCGTGGACGATCAGGTAGTCGCGTTTTGACCGGCTGGGCAACGCAACCAGCCCAGTCTCGAACGGCCACACGCGAGAAACCCGCGACAGTACCGCATCGATGCGCAACGCCGTCAAGTGTGGGATGCCGAGGAGGGCTTGGCTACCGACGGAGCCGTTCCCGCGAATCCGCCACGATGTCCTGCACCAAAGCCGGTCCGGGGCGCCTGGCGGAGAAACGTCTCACGGACATCGGCAACATGCAGCCAATCTGGAAGCTCTACGGAGTGTATAGACGAGCTTGGGGAGAAAAACAAGAATGGACCATCGGCTACAAGCGACCCGCGAAATGGCCCAGGAGTTCAGCGAGTTGTTTGTGAACCGGCGGGCCTATACCATTCAATCCATGCGGCCGCATCCGGAAGGCGGCCGCCACTATTACTACCGGCCGAAACCGACGGATGGTGGAGAGCCGGTGGCGCTCACCGTCGAAACCGTACGCCGGCATTTGGCCGGTGAGCTGACGATCGGCATCTATGCTATCAACCCGGCTACGCAGAGGTGCAAATGGATGGCCATTGACGCCGACTACAAGACCGCGCTGGAAGACCTCATCAAGGTGCAACGTCAGTTGCAGGACGACGGGATCGAGGCGGCGTTAGAAAAGTCGAGACGCGGCGGGCACCTCTGGATCCTCTTCGAAACCCCAGTTCTGGCGTGCGAGGCGCGCATCTACATCTACCACGTTGCGGGTAAGCTCGATGTTCAGGTCAAGGGAGCCGGACTGGCCCTAATCCGTCCGTAAGCGTCGGCGGCCCTGGGGCGCAACGGGGAGACGCAGTGGTATTGGAGACTCAGGGAGCATCATGGAGCCAGGAAGCTCCCGATGGGCACCAAGGGCTCACCATTCGGCTCGAAATTGGCGACGGTGTTGGTTGGCTGACGCTTCTTGGACCAGGTTGCGGCACACGTCCCCCTGCGTTGCAGAAAGCCTTGGATCATCCGTCCGTAAAGCCGGTCCGTTATACGCGCAGGGGTACTGGCAGCAGCCGCAGTGCTTCAATCCACTCGGCCAGTTGCTCCTTCAGCCGCCTCACGCGGAGCCACGTCCGCCGCGCATGCGTGACCAGTTTGCCGGGCGAATAGAAGATCTGGAAGCGCAGACGTTTGGGTTGCGCCCGCAGCCACTTCTCCGGCAGGGCCAGCCGCTTCAGCGCCGTCAGCACGTTGTGACTCATCACCGCCAGCCGCAGCCGCGTTGGCTCCCAAGCGCCCACACGGCATCAATCCCGCCGCCAACTCGTTCTTCAGCACATCGTGCAAAGCCTCGATGGTGCCCGCCTTCTCCCGTTGCCACTCCAAAAGCCGCACCGCATCCCACTCCCACTGATTGCTGGCCACTGCAAAATACTTCTCCTCGTTGCCGTCGGCGAACAACTCACCTTGCCGTTTGCGCATGCGGATCGCGATGTATCGTGACGGGCCGGCGCCTGCTGGCCGATCCGTTTCTTCCGGCCAGTAGTTCAGCAAGTCGGCGCATTCGCAATCCATGTCAGCCGTCTGGTGATACGGCTTCCACTGGGTCTTCCCCAACTGCTGCATATGCTTCTTCAGGTTGGGGGTCATGCGCACGCTGATACCGAAGGTGATCGGCCCCTGCGGGCCTGCGGACCGCTGCTCATCGCGCAGCCACTTCAGCAGTTCGCCTTCCCAGCAGGCCGAGTCCCCGCGAAAGTAAAATTCCTTCACCGTCGATGGCAAAGCCTGAAACGCCCGCTTGGTCACAGGCAATGGCGCCATTTGCGCCGGCACATTGCCGTCACGAAACTCGTCGGCCACCGCCAAGTCCATCTCCGCCCACAGGGCCAACATCGGCTGATAGCCACTGATGCCTTGATAGGTGAGGCGCGCTTCCCGCTTCCAGCTCTCGATAATCGTGGCGTCCAAATCAATAGTGGCAATCTTCTGGTCCGCTCACCTGGTGAAACTGATAGAGGAATTTGCGAGCCGCTTCCGAACTCGGTATCGCATGCCCCAACATGGAGGCCAGTCCGGCATCTTCGCGTAATCGGTCGAAATCTTCCAAACATTCTCCACCCAGTGCGTTTAATACCAGGAAGCTCTCTACACAGCTGGCTTCATCGAACCCGCGCTCTCGCCGTTTGATTTGCCAATGCCTCTTCACGCTGCCAGGCACATGCAACGAACGCACGGTCTGCACAAACAAGGGAATCCCTGCATAGGCGGTCACCTCTTCTTCCAACGGCTCTGGATCGAGCTGAAACAGAAACTCACCTTCGGCCGGCGACGGCTTCTGTGGGTGGGGGAGCGCCATCGCGCAGTTCTATGCAATTCATCACCCAAAAGGTGAAAGCAGGACCAGACTCGCGGCCCCGGCACGCAGCCCTTCGGGCTCGACTCCTAAATCGTCTACAGCCGGATCACGGACTGGCCGATGGAATCGAGATTTTCCCGAAGCAAGACGAGCTGAGGCGGGAGGAATTTGGCAACGCGATCCGCGGACCCCTGGGGGTTCATTGGGGAGCGCGGGAGAGCCGGGGGTGGCGATATTGGTTCTACGGCGCCGATTACAAGCTGGAGGATCAACTCGCGTACCCATACAAGAAATGACGCGGTGCTCCACGCGCTTCCCCAGCGTTTCCTGGATCGCCCGTGGGTAGGGTGTGTTCCCGTCCGTAGTGACCTGTTTCGGCTTCCGCCCCGCCACCGACAGGGCACTCTCAAAGAATGCTTAGGCCGCCGCCAAGTCCCGGTGCTCGCGCAGCATTACATCGACCAGTTGCCCATCGCTATCGATGGCGCGGTACAGATACGCCCATTGGCCCTTCACGGCGATTACGTTTCATCCACATACCAGCGCCGCCCGGCATGCTGGTGCCGCTTGCGGCGCAAATGATCCGCCAGCAGGGGTCCAAACCGAACCTCCCAATCACGCACCGTCTCATGGGTGAAGGAAAACCTCCGCTGCAGAAACATCTCCGCCAAATCCCGCAGGCTTAACTTGTACTGCACACGCCACTGCACCACCTGAAACATGATGTCAGTGGGCACCTCAAGAAGTTGGGTTCCTATCCGAAAAGTGCAATTAGCGCTCGACGGGCAGCGGTAGCCGGGCGCAGCAGTGACAGATCGCCGCAATGAAGTTCTCAGCAGTTCGGAACCCAAACGAGCGATGGCTGATGGACTTGATCTTGTTGTTCATTCCCTCGACGGCCCCGTTGGAGACACGGTGCTTGGTCCAACTCAGAATCCCATCGAGATGCCCACGCAGCATGCGCACGAATTTCTGGAAGGGCTCCAGCCGGGAGCGCATGGCCGAACGCATCCATTTCTCCAAGTGGTCGCCGGCCCGCTTGGGCTGCTGGTAATCCCAGAACAGTTGGAAGGCTTCTTTAAGATAGTAGGCGCGTACGATCGGCGTGTTCCACCGCACCAGCGTCGACAGGCGCTCTTTCTGGTCGTCGCTGAGATTCCAAGGATTCTTCAGCAACAACCACCGGCTGCGCTTGAATGGCACCTTCTCTTTCTGACTCAGACGGCGCATTTCACTGCGCCGGACTTCTTCAACCGCTTCATTGAGGTGCTTGACGATGTGGAAACGGTCGAACAGGATCTGGGCCTGGGGCGCGTGCTCTTTCACCAGATTGGCGTAGGCCGCCCACATGTCCATGCAGATGACGCGAAGCGTTTGGCAGCGCTGTCGCCCCATTTCTTGGGGGTAGAAAGGTCGGACTGCCTCCTCGGTCCGGTCGTCGCCCACCCACAACAACACGCGACGCTCCAAATCGTAAACCACCGTGAGGTAGACTTGCCCCTTTCGTCGGCTCACCTCATCAATCCCAATGACGTGCACCGGCGGACGCGCCCGATGAACCAGACCCAATGCCACCGCCCGTTTCACGATGGTCGCCACGCTCTTCCAGTTCAATCCATACTGGCGCGCCGTTCCCTGCCAACTCAAGTCCCGAGCCAGTTTCGCCACCGCATTCGACAGCGCGGTGGTCACTCGCGCCCAAAGCTCCGCCCAGGGAAAGTCCTCCACCCGCAGCCCGCAGCGGGGGCATTCGACTCGACGGGGGCGGTAGCGCAGTTGCAACGGCAATTTCCGCATCGACAGATCGCGCCATGCCTGCGGCTTGCGCACACTGTGCACCTTTCGACATCGCTGCCGGCAGACCCCGCAACGCAGCAGACGACGCCCCAATCGGTCGATGTGGACGATCATGTACCGCTCGGTCTCCTCCACTCTCGTCACGGTATGCGCCTTCAATCCCAGTTGCTTTCTGAGAAATGTCTCGATGAGCACCTCGATCCTCTCCCTTTCGATGGCTGTGAACAGCAGCCCTTAAAAGATTAGATGTATCGGGGATTCAGGCCGCCCGCTCCGCCGGCAACCTACTGCATCTAAAACCCTTCACCTTCAATTGCACTCTTGGGACAGGAGCCAGAAGTTGAACGGGGTTCCCGTTCGCTCATTGAAGGTCCGCCCGCAGTGTTCACACCAGAATCGCAAATAGCCGAGACTGGTGGGCTTGGGAAGCATGACGGTGTCTGGGAAAGCGCAGCGGGGGCAGTTCATTGGCTTACTTCCCCAGCCTACCATACCAGCCCGGCCCCTGAAATTGAGTCCTGACAGATTCGAACGAAGCGCGGTTTCTCTCTCGCCCGCTAATAGTCATCAGAGGGCAAACCTGCTCGAGGTCAGTTAGGTGAGACTCTTGTGGAGGAATAGTGGGAAAATCACCCAAGGTTTCTCCATTTAGTGGCAATCTTTCCCCAATTTCAAATCAGCATCTCAAACGAATGAAGCATTCAGGTCTGGTAGTCCGATTGCGAAGAAGTCGTACTTCTATCACCGTTCGTGAGGCTTGACATGGCTAAATGCCAAAGGGCCAGTGTTATCCGGCTAGCCTTTGTCCGATTTATACTGACGTTGTTCAGCTTGACGATAGCTTCCAGCCTTGCCTGGAGTGACATCCAGGATCTCGGGGTTATGTCCTGGGACGAACTCAACCCTGGGGCTGTGAATGGCTTCACGATCGCCAACCTCACATCTTATTTCTCTCTGCCTCCCGACTTTCCCGTTGTTGACCAAGTCGTTCTTGGGAACGCCGAGGTTCTTTTGACTGATGATTCCGGTACTACCCTTGCGCCGATTCTTCTCGGTGATCTGGGGCCGGGGTACGCGCAGCCGGTGTCGCTGCAGTTTCTGAGTACGAAGCTGTTCAAATCCGCGGAGTTCAAGGCAACGTTGAACCGAACCACTTTCGGTATTTCCGGTGGATCGACTTTCGTCGCAGACACTACTGCCATAGACTTGCTGTTGTTACCAGGAGCGGGGTCGACTCTCCTGCCCGGGGTTGATCTGGTTCCCATAACCGTCGCGGGCACCATCACCACAGTGCCCGTCCCAGAACCATCAGCCTGGTTCCTTTTGCTGACGTTTGTAATCGCGTTGTCCGTCCTCCGAAAGTCAGAGGCTTGAGACTGCCCAAATACCGGTTCATCTAGCCGGACCACCCGTATCAGGCGCTGACCTGTGTGGGCGACACGGCTACGGACTACATCGCACCTTGTTTACGGGGGGTTGCAACTATATGTGTCGTTTCCTTCTCCGCTCTACGAGACGTCCCCTGATTTGCCTGGCCCTTACCCTTGGCCTCTCTCCGGTGGGGGAAGTACTAGCCCAAACGGCGCCGGTGAGCATTGCGCTTCCCCCTACGCCTGCCCCGGCCGCGGCAGAGCCCGGCGTCACACCGGTGAACCTGCTGGCCAGCGGCTTTCCCGCCGGTCCAATCACCGCCTCGGCAGTGCAGGTGACGCTGCAGCCGAAAGCTCCGGCTACCGGCCCGGCCATGGTGGCGAATGTGACGGCCGTGACGACCGTAGTAGGCAGTTCCCGCCGTGTGACGTTTCTGGTATCGCCCGCCAACCACGCCAACAATGTCACGACACCCACGGTATACCTGGTCTATCTGTCCGGCACCACCACCGCGGGAGTTGCGTTTGCCAGTTCGAACACTTCCCAGTTGATCATTAACCCGCCGGCCAGCATTTCCTTGAACCCTGCCAGCGGGGGTCCGGGGCAGAGCCTGACGGTGACGATTACCGGTGATTTCAGTAGCTTCTTCCAGGGGGGCACGCAGGCCAGTTTCGGGCCGGGGATCTCGGTGGGCGGAGCAACTGCAGGCGGATATGGTCCGGTCAGGGTAATGGGCCCGACTGCCGCAACTGCGCTGTTGGTGATCGATCCTGTTACGGGAACGGGCAACCGCGATGTCAGTGTAAAGACGGGTGCTGAAATCGCGACGAGTGTCGGTGGTTTTACGGTATCGGGCACGCCAGCGATCACGCTGGTGAACCCGAACGGCGGGGAGCAGGGGCAGAACCTGTCGGTGACCATCAGCGGGAGTTTCACGCACTTCACGACGGCTTCGGTGGTGACGTTCAGCGGCAGCGGAGTGACGGCCGGGGCGGCGACGGCGGCGACGGCGACGAGCCTGACGGTGCCGGTGACGATCACGGGCAGCGCGCCGTTGGGAGCGCAGGGCATCCAGGTGGTGAGCGGGGCGGAGACGGTCTCGCTGGCCAACGCCTTCACGGTGACGCAGGGTACGGCGGTGATCACGCTGGTGAACCCGAACAGCGGGCAGCAGGGGCAGAACCTGTCGGTGACCATCAGCGGAAACTTTACGCACTGGTTGCAGAGCACCACTTCGGCGACCTTTGGCGCGGGAATCACGGTGGCCTCGTTGACGGTGAACTCGACGACCAACGCCACGGCGGTGCTGAACATCGATCCAGCAGCGGCAGTCGGGGCGCGCAACGTGACCCTGACCACCGGTGCGGAAGTAGTTACCCTGACCAGCGGCTTCACCGTCACAGCGCTGGCGCCGGTGCTGACCGCGGTCAACCCGAGTACGGGGCAGCAGGGACAGTCGAATCTCAACGTAAACATTACCGGACATTCGACCCACTTCGCTCAAGGAGTGACGGTCGCTAACTTCGGCGCTGGAATTACCGTTGCGAGTCTCACGGTCAACTCCGTGACGAGCGCCTCCGCGGTTCTCAACATAGACTTCGCAGCGGCCACGGGCACGCGCAATGTGTCCCTTACCAGCGGTTCCGAGGTCGCAACCCTGAGCAACGGCTTTGCCATTACGCCGGTTAGTCCCTCGCTTGTGAGCGTGAGCCCAAACACGGCTCAACAGGGCACTCAAAATGTATCTGTGCTGATCACCGGCCAGCAGACTCATTTTGTCCAGGGCACAACCATTGCCATTTTTGGGACCGGTATCTCGGTAGTTTCGCTCACCGTGAACAGCCAAACAACTGCAACAGCGGTGTTCAACATCAGCGCGAACGCCACTGCCGGAAGCTACTCGCCGACGATGAGCACCGGCCTTGAAGTGGTTACTCTGACGAACGGGTTTACCGTCACCGGTCTGCCCGTCGTGACGCAGGTCAACCCGACTAGCGTGCAGAGGAATCAGACGAACGTATCGGTAAGTATCACCGGCCAGTTCACGCACTGGGTCCAGGCCACGACGACCGCAGACTTCGGGAACGGCATCACGACGGCATCTCTGACCGTAAACTCCACGACCACGGCGACCGCGGTGATCAACGTCAGCGGCACGGCGGCCATCGGTTTACACTCGGTCACGACGCAGACCGGTGGGGAGCAGGCCCTGTTGGCGAACGCGTTCGGCGTCGCGCAAGCGGCCGCAGCGCCAACGGTAACTATCTCGACTCCGACGGACAGCGCAACCGTAACCACGCTGACGAATGTGATCGGAACCGTCTCCAGTCCCATATTGAAGACGTGGACGCTCGAATACATGTCCGCCAACAGCGGCACTTTCCTGCCAATCACGACCAGTAGCGCACCGGTCAGTAATGCACTTCTCGGGGTGCTTGACCCGACCCTGCTGCTGAACGGGATACTAACTCTTCAACTTCGCGCCACCGATCTGACCGGAGTAACCTCAACCACGTTGGTATCGGTGTTTATCGGGTCGAACCAGAAGGTCGGGAATTTCAGCGTATCGTTCCTTGACATGACGGTGCCGCTGCCCGGATTCAACCTCGATATCGTTCGAACTTACGACACGCGCACCCAGGTAGCCGGCGATTTCGGGGCCGGATGGACGTTCAGTTTCAAGTCCGTTCGTGCAAGTGAAAACCGAGTTATTGGCTCAGGCTGGCAACAGACGTTCTCGGGTGGCATTTTCGGCACCTACTGCGTCGGAGAGCTGAATTCCCACATCATTTCGGTTACATTCCCCGATAACACCGTCTACAAATTCCGGCCTGTCCTCAACATCAGCGGCTTGCCATCCAGCAACTGCCAGGAGCTCGTTCCCATCGACCAACTATCGGGAGGAACTGTTTCCTTCACAGCGCTACCCGGAACCACCGCCACGATTACATCGACGGTCCCCTTCGACATGTTCGATCAGGGCGGAGTTGGGCCGCTCGATCTTGTAGACTCTAGCTTCAACACGGTCGACCTTACGTCACTCACGCTGCAGCTAACAGACGGCAGCACCTACAACGTGGACCTGAGTACCGGGCTCACCAGCGCCCAGGATCCGAACGGAAACACGATTAGTATTGGCCCCAACGGCATTACCCATTCCTCGGGAAGAGGCGCCGTGTTCACGCGGGATCTCAGTAGCCGGATTACGCAGATCGCCGACCCGGCCGGCAACAACCTCAAATATGGGTACGATCTGAACGGGAATCTGTCTTCGTCGACGGACCGGGCCAATAACACGACAACCTATCAGTACAACGTCACGCACGGCTTGCTGCAGATCAATGATCCGCGGGGTTTCCAGCCGATACGAAACGTGTATGACGACTCAGGACGCCTGATTCAGCAGATCGACAGCTTTGGGCACGTGACCAATTACAGCCACAATCTCGGGCTGCGCCAGGACATCGTGACCGACCGCCTGGGCCGGGCGACCGTGTTTGGGTACGACGCCGATGGAAATGTGACCAGCGAGCAGGATCCGCTGGGTAATCTGACGACGCGAACCTACGACGCACAGGATCACGTGTTGACGGAGACCGACCCGCTCGGCCACACGCGTACGTTCACCTATGATGCCAACGGTAACCGGCTGACCGAGAAGGATCCGCTCAACAACACCACGACCAATGTATACGACGCAGGCAACCGCCTACTAACGCGAACCGATCCACTGGGCCATGTCCTGGCCAACACCTACGATGCGAATGGGAACCTTTTGACGATCAAGGACGCTCTGGGGAATACCACCACCTATGTCGTCAACGCTCAAGGCCGGCGGACGTCCCAGACGGACGCACTCAACAACACAACGACGTACACCTATGATGCTTTCGGCAACAAGGCATCCCAAACCGATCCCTTCGGCGTGACCATGACCTACACTTACGACCCCGACGGCAACAAGTTGAGCGAGTCTTTCACGCGCGCCACGCCCTCAGGTCCGGAGGTTCTTACGACTCAGTACCAGTACGATCCGAACGGCCGGCTAGTCAAGACCACGTATCCCGACGGATCGACGGTGCAGAACACCTACAACAGTATCGGAAAGCTGGCCTCGAAGACCGATCAGTTGGGCCGGGTCACGACCTATCGGTACGACGCTCTGGTGAACCCGAATCAGACCGTCTATGCGGATGGGACGAGCGAGATCAAGACGTACGACGCGGATGGCCAGTTGGTCGCCGAGACCGACCGGCTCAGCCGGGTCACTTCGTATCAGTACGATGCGGGGCGGCGGCTAATTAAGACTACTTACCCCGACGGCAGTTTCACGACTTCCGGTTACGACGCCGCGGGCCGGGTTACTTCCACCACCGACACATTGGGTCAGCTAACGGCGACTACCTATGACGCCTGTGGGCGCGTCACGCATATTATGGATGCGCTCAACCACGCGACCACTTTTACGTACGACGCCGTGGGGAACCAGCTCACGAAAACGGACGCAAATGGCCCCACGACGCAATACCAGTACGATGCGATGAACCGGAAGATCAAAACCATCTACCCGGACGGCACATTCGCGACGGTTACGTACGACGCTCTTGGGCGGGTTTCGAGCAAGACCGACCAGGCTAACAAGACCACGCAGTTCCAATACGATGCGCTCGGACGCCTGACTACGGTTACCGACGCCGTTGGACAAATCTCGAAGTCCGCCTACGACGCTGCCGGCAACCGCATCGCGCAGGTGGACGGCAACAACCACACGACGACTTTTGGCTACGATCGCCTAGGACGAATGATCAAGCGGACCCTGCCGGGCGGCCAGTTCGAGACCTTTACTTACGACGCGGCCGGGAATCTGGTCAGCCACACGGACTTCAGCGGCAAGGTGACCACGATGACATACGACGTTCTCCACCGGCAACTCACAAAGTCGCCGGATGCGAGTTTTGCCGCGCCTACCGTCTCCTTCACCTACACCGGCAGCGGCAAGCGTGCGAGTATGGCGGACGCCACGGGTGCGACGATATACAGCTACGACGCGCGCGACCGGCTGGTATCCAAGGCAACACCTTTCGGTACCCTCAGCTATGCTTACACCACCGAGGGGAAGGTCAGTTCCATCCAGTCTTCGAACGCCGGTGGCACCAACGTTACCTATGCTTATGATGGCCTGAACCGCCTGCAGACGGTCGTGGACAATGTCCTCCCAGGATCCTCGACTTACACCTACGATCTTGTCGGCAACTTGGCTACGGTGGGGCATCCCAACGGTGTGGGGACCACCTATTCGTACGACACGCTGAACCGACTGGCCAACGAAGTGATCGCCAAGGGCGGAACGCTCGCCAGCTACGCATATACGCTGGGCGCCGCCGGCAACCGAACGGCGGTCAGTGAGTTAGGCGGCCGCTCGGTGAATTACGGCTACGACGCAAATTACCGCCTGACGAGCGAAGCCATCGCGGGGTCGCCTACCCCGGCGAACAACGGCACGATCGGCTATGTCTACGATGCGGCCGGGAACCGGCTGTCGCGCAATTCGACGTCCGCGGGCGTGCCGACGACGTCCTACTCCTACGACGTGAACGACCGGCTGACGTTGGATACGTACGACGCCAACGGCAACACGACCGGCTCTGGACCCAATATCTACACCTACGACTTCGAGGATCGGCTGAAAACTGCCACCGGCGGGGTCAGCTACGTCTACGATGGAGACGGCCGAAGGGTTCAAAAGGTCAGCGGGGCAGGCACCGTGAGCTACCTCATCGACGACCGGAACCCCTGCGGCTTGCCGCAGATTCTCGAGGAACTCTCGGCGGGAGTTATCCAGAAGGTCTACGTTTACGGCCTTAACCGGATCAGCCAGCGCCAGGGCGCCGTGACCTCCTTCTATGGCTACGACGGCCGAGGCAGCGTGCGATTGCTGACCAATACGGCGGGAGCCATTACCGACGCGTACAACTACGACGCATTCGGAATCAAGCTGGAATCCGCCGGCGTGACGCCCAACGATTTTCTGTTCAGTGGCGAACAGTTCGATCCGAGCTTGCAGTATTACTATATGCGGGCCCGGTACATGAATCAGGGCACCGGCCGGTTCCTGACGATGGATCCGCTGCTAGGCGTGCCCAACGATCCGCCTTCCCTGCATCGGTACCTTTATGCCGGCAGCGACCCGGTCAATCGGACGGATGCCACCGGGCAGCAATTCTCGCTGGTCGAGATCAGCATCAGCATCTCGATCGACACGTCGCTACAGCAAATCTACACCACGCAACTTGTGCATACGTTCTTCGACGTGATGAGGATCGCTTACTGTTGCCTGGAGCCTGCCGCCAGGCTGAGAGATGTCGCGCTCGATTTGGTGGCGAGTGGCGGTCCGGATTGGGCCTTCGATCTTTACAACGGCGCCGCCCAGGCGGAGGCGATGGCCTACCAGATGATCGCTGCGAGAATCGGCCAGACGTACCGGAACATCCTGCACGACATTGGCCACGCCGAATTTGAAGTGAAGACGATTTTCGACGACAAGATCACGAAGGAAATCGACCTTGCGGACATTCTTGGCCTCCCGGACTTCACAGATACGCTGAAGACATTGCAGACGAATATCGATGGCTTCCTCTCGGAGTGGCAAGGGCTGCTGGATGGCGCCGCCTCCAGTGGCAACTGCGACGTGGCTATGTTTATCGCCAAATGGGGTACCAAGTTGTTCGATAAACTCATTGGGAAACTCTATGAATGAGCCGGGCGGTCCCCTTAGCCGAAGGTAGCAAGCGGTCCGGCTTCCGTGGTGGTTCGGCGAGGCGGCTTTGAAGCCGGCCACCGGAAACGGCGAGTGAAGCGGCTGCGCGATGGCCCGGCCGGATCTCCTGCGCAGCCGGCGGGGCACGCCAGGCATGGCGCAGGCGCGATCATGCCAAAGACCGCGGCCTGGCGGAGCGGCGCGGCAAACCGCGAGGGCGGCGCGAGTCCGTCGCTGGTCACCCGAGTCGTCTGCTCCCCCAGTTGTGACGATGTTGGTGAGCAATCTGTCAGGACTGAACCGAGTTCTGACAGATTCCCTGGGACAACAGCGCGATTGGCTGGTGGTAGAGAGATTACCCGGCTACGCGTCCGATCTGAACCCAATGGAGACGCTGTGGGGAAACATCAAAGGGCAAGAACTGGCCAACCGTTGCGCTATCGATCTGGCGGAAGTTGACCAAGCGGTTCGGGGAGGCATGGCACGAGTGCACAGATCCCGACGCCTTCCATTTTCCTTCCTGAAACACGCCGGCCTTTCTTTTTGACTATTCTGTCACTGTATTATGCGAGATTCCGTAAAATGTTTTTATGGCGATGGGCACTCGCAAACACCGACAGCGACAAGAGGCACTCTGGGTGACGCATTCGGAACTGGCTACGGCGCCGGGACATCCGTTCTACAAGCATCTGAACGAACTTCTGGACCAGGAGACGTTCGATGAGTTCTCTGAGAAGGAGTGCGCCCCCTTCTATGCCGACAAGAACGGACGCCCGTCGCTGACGCCCGGAACCTACTTTCGGTCGTTGCTGATCGGCTACTTCGAGGGCATCGATTCCGAACGAGGCATCGTTTGGCGAGTGGCCGATTCGCTGGGCCTGCGCCAGTTTCTGCAAATCGGTTTGGATGAAACACCCCGGATCATTCGAGCATTTCCCGAACGCGACGGCTGATTGACATGGAGACGCACCGTAAGGTGTTCGCCTGGGTGTTGGGGGTGCTGGCGGATCGCGGTTTGCTGAAGGGCAAGATGGTGGGGGTGGATGCAACGACGTTGGAAGCCAACGCCGCGATGCGGTCCATCGTGCGACGCGACAATGGGCAGCGATACGAATTCCTGACGGAGTTGGCACAGAAGAGCGGGATCGCGACGCCGACTCGAGAAGATCTGGCGCGGATTGATCGGAAGCGAAATAAGAAGGGGTCGAACCAGGAATGGAAGAGCACGACCGACGCGGATGCTCGCATCGCCAAGATGAAGGATGGCTCCACGCACATGGCCCACAAAGCGGAGCATGCGGTGGACATGGAAACCGGCGCGGTGATCGCGGTGACGCTGCAAGCGGCGGATCAAGGCGACACTACTACGATTCACCAAACGCTGGCCGAAGCCGGTGAGGCGGTGGCGGAATTGGTGGCGCTGGAAGCGGAGAAGAGGCCGGAAGCGAAGCCGCAAGTTCATGTCAACGGAATCAGCGAGATCGTGGCGGATAAGGGTTATCACAGCGGCCAGACGATGCTCTCGCTGGAGCAGGGAGAGGTGAGGAGTTACATACCGGAACCGAAGCGTGGGCGTCGTAAAGTGGGAAGGCAAAGCGGAAGCAGCAGCAGGCCGTGTACGCCAATCGGCGACGGGTGAAAGGCGGCCATGGCAAGCAACTGCTCAAACAACGCGGGGAGTTGTGGGAACGCTACTTTGCTCACCGCTACGAAACCGGGGGAATGAGACGAACGCATCTGAGAGGACATGAGAACATCCTGAAGCGGGTGTTGATCCATGTGTGCGCATTCAACTTAAGCCTGATCTTCCGGAAGGAACTGGGAGCGGGAACGCCGCGGGAGTTGAGAAACCGGGCGGCGGGGCCCAATTCGGCCTTTATAGCGTTGCAGATTGTGATCATGACGCTCGTTCAAGCCGCCGGAGGCTCTGAGAGCGTCTCAGGATGTTCGGGCAGTCCGAGCGAAGCCGGCAGTCTTGGCCACGCCTGGAAGCACCGAAGCCGAGATTTGGGGGGGGTACACCACGGGCTGCTAGGGCCGTACCCGGTGACCGCCGAGTTCCGGGCCATACTCGCCACATTCGTGCACAAGGCCCGGCCGCCGCAGTACTGGGACGGCGAGCGAGCGGGAGAGGGAAACCGAGTTCTGGTTCCGCGCCTGCGGAAACAGGATAACGTTCGGCTTTTCCGGCGAGGAGTGGAAAGCAGTGTGGGAACTGTTCCGGCGGGCCTGGGATATGCCGGAAGTCCGCGTCGCCTGGGACGCCCTGAGCCTGGAATACGGGGACCTGTGATGTTTCGGTTGGAGCTTACTGCGGTTCGGGACGGCTCGGTCTTCGCAAGCCATCGTGCTCACTGACAACGGATTCCACGCCATCACGATCCTTTTGATCGGACGCTGGTCGCACAAGCGCAGATCTCGACGCAGGGAAATCGGTGTTTTTCTTCTTGCCCCCTTTCGGCCTGGTAGCCCGGTAAGGTGGCTTCACAAATAACAGTCTGGGAATCTGAAAGGCAATCCCGGACAAGTTCCGCCCTTCAACAATAGTGGACAACCGCATCCAACAACACCGGTCCCATCACGCAGAGCACCAAGGTAGCCATGCTCCAGCGGCGGTCCTTATCAAAGCTGCGTTCCGCAGCCTTCTTTTGCTTGCCAACTTGGCCGGATTGCGTCATCGGATGAGATGCGCCAGCACCTCCTGACGAATCGTCTATACCGAGCCTCTTCATCCGCTAAAGGAGTGCTTTGCAGTCGGTTCCAAGGATGGCAGCAGCTTGCTTCCGGCCAGTGCGTTAGTATTCAAGGTCGCCACGACGGATGCATTTCCGCCAGTTCCTTGGTGCGGTTCCCTTGGTGCAGAATCGGCGTTCCCCGCCCTCGGGTTCCCTCGGGTGGATCCGGCGCCGGAGTGACCGCAAATCGGGACCGGCTCGCTTTCAGTACGTCCCGCTTTTCGGCGCAGTTCGAAGGCCAGGGGTTCGGCAATCGCCCATCAAGATGTAGTTGCGGATCAGGTTCTCCACCTCCCGAATGTTGCCGGGCCAGTCATATTCCAATGTGGCGCGGATCAAAATCTTTGGGAGCGGAACCGATTCTCCGGTGCCAGCCTGCTTCTCCAGGAAGTGCTCGGCCAAGGGTACAAGTTCATCGCGGCGCTCCCGTCGAAGGCGGCAGCGTCGTCTCCGCCTTCCGTGAGCTCGATATGGTAGCCGTGAGCCTCAAGCGCCATGACCAGATAGGTCCGAATTCCGGTTCATCCTCGCTCACCAGACCTGTTCCTTTTACGACCGTTTCGGTCCAGTGCTGCGTTTCAGGCGCTTCAGCTAAAACCGGGCCGCACCGATCTACGCCGGCTGCGTCCGCCTCAGGCATTACCGATTGAAGCGGAAGGCACTGGTAGCGCCAGCACCTCACGGAGAGTTGCCTGTTGTAGTCTCGTTCCAACCTGCGTGCACCAAAGAAGATCCGGTGGCCAAGTACGACTTGGCCACCGGCAGAAAGACGTTTCGTGATTCCGGAGCTTAACGTCCGGTTGGAGTTGCCCATACCTGGCCGGACTGGCACGTCTCGTTGCCGTTCAACTGGGCCTCACGGATCACGTAGTAGTACGTGGTACCGTTGTTGACCGTCACGTCCGTATAGACGGAATACCGAGAGTTGGTACTGCCGATCAGAGTGTAAGGTCCGCCGTTCACGGTACTGCGGTAGACGTTGTAGTGATCCGCGCCGGTGTCCTTCCACAGCAATTGCACCGCCTTGTTGCGGGCAACGATGGAAGCAATGGAGGCGCAGGTCGGGCAACTGCTCTTGACCGTCACTTGGGAGGAGGCGGTGCTGCACAGGTTGCCGAGCCCGCTGCTGGGGAACGATGTTGCGGTGGTGTCACAGACTTTGAGTTGGATAACGTAAGTACCGGGGTTGAAGAAGCCTGTCACATCGGGCGTGTCACCTGTCTTGTCGGTGAAGGTACCGTGCCCGAGCAGGTCCCAGGAGAAGTGAGACGAGGCCGGGTAAATCGTATCACCAGGGTAGTTCCCCGGCTGATGCAGGCCCTCGTCGGGATTCACGGACTTGCGCCCATCCAGGTACCAATTTGGTCCGGGACAGAAGAAATACGGCCCGCCGGCATTCGCCGTGGGTGCTATTGGCGGAGTGCTGACCACCACGTTCACGATCGTGTCGGCCGTCTTTGGAGGAATGCTGTTGTCGGTAACCCGCAACCTTACGGGATAGGTGCCAACCGCAGCCCAGGAGTGGGTGACGGAGACACCAGTGGCATCAAAGGTGCCGTTGTTGTCAAAGTCCCACTGCCAGGCGACAATAGATTTCGACGCGTCCTGTTGGTAGGAGCCGGACCCATCCAGCGTGACCGTGGCATTGGCCACCGCCGGGTTGGGCGTGGCCTTGGCAACCGCGACGGGTGCGCCGGCTTCAAACAGGGTCTGGTTCAGCATGATGATGGCCCAGGCGGTTTCGAAGGGATACTGGTTGCCATTGGGATCGTGGTACCACCAGTACCCGCCAGGCATGGTCTGCCCGTCCACTAAGGCTCTGGCCGCGCCATTGCTGGGTGCGCCTTTGCTTAGTTCGGCACTGTACCAGTCGAGGTCGGGAACGCCAGATGTAGCGGAATGCAGATTGACGATTGGCGGGTTGTGCAGCAGCATGGATTTCGTGAACGAGAACAGAGCGTAGTAAAAGCTGGTCTTCATTGGACCGTAGGAGTACCCCCCCGGGTTGTCCCATTGATTGCGAAGGAAGGTCTCGGCGTAGTCCCAGCCCGTGGGCCAACCGTGATAACTAGCGCCTGTGGTGGGGCCTACATAGCCCCGGCCCTTGCCATCGAAAATCAACTGCACCATGCCAGAAGCCGTGTCGGCAAACGGTCCCCAGACGGGATTGTAGTCCGTATAGCCGAAATACCCAGCGGGATGTTGGGAGTACATTAGCCAATTGAGGTTGGCGTTTTTCGCAAACTGGGGAATGGTCACCCCCCAATCTTTTGAAGCCGGGAGGGCAGGCGTTTGGGGGTTGGAGTGACGTTCGGCAGCAAGCATTCCGATGGCAGCCCATTGGCAGGCGGAGTTGTCCGGAAAGTCGTGACAGTTGTAGCGCCATCCTCCGTAGTTGGCGTCCTGGTATTGGCAATACAGGTAGCCGTCCACCATGTCCTGGACGATCGCGTTGTATTGCCGCCCGACGATGTTGGCGCCGCCGGTCGGCACAATGGCAGTCGGGGTACCACTGGCAATGATGGCATCCATAATCATGCCGCCCTGATAGAACGGATAGCTCTGATTCACGAATACCGCCAAGCCGTTTCCGTTCGTGTCGGGATTGCCCAGCGTCTGGGGGGCAATTGCCGCACCGTAGAGCATTGTGAAGATATTCCGCATTCCGCGGGCGACCGTCTCCGTGTAGGGGTCCAAGGGATCGCCACTCTCCAGATGCCCGTTGACTTCAAACGCATTGACGTTTGCCGCCCAAACACCCCAATAACCGCTCCAGGTACTCCAACTGCCGTAGTCTACGCCGCCGGAGGTTGAGCGTTGTTGCACTCTGTGCAATTCCCAAAGGCCTTCGTCAATGGCGACGTTGACCTCCACCGCCAGAGTCTTGTCGCGCATTTCCACATAATAGGCGTGGTCGCCGGTTTCACCAGTCGAGGTGTTTTGAATGGTCAGGCGGGCCGTAAACACGGTGCCTGTCGGAAACGTGGAGGCGTAAGCGTGGGTGGCTTCCACGTCATACATGTCACCCACACTTCCCGTGGCGGGGGCGGTTCCATCGCCAAAGTCCCAGATGTAGTGAATGTTGCTGCCTTGAACATCCGAGGTTCCTTTGAAGGTGATCAACTTCCCCGCCCAGGTATCGTGGGGAATCAGGGGATTCGATGCCACCCACGGAACCGTCTTGACGACGGGGCTTGCGGCATTGGCCGCCGAGGGTAGCAGTACCATCATCGCGAAAAGCGTCGCTACGACGATGCTGAGACTTGCCTGCAGTTTGATTCTAGGCATGAGAGATCTGCTCCTTGATGAACTTGACTCTGTTTCTGTTCTTGGAATCGGCTTGGTGCCAGCCCGTAAAACAAGAGAGGCCATCTCCCGATGGCCTCCCAATCACCCTTTGTGGGCCGAACCTGACTGAGCACAGCCACCGGCCATCCACTTCCATTCCGGCCGAGACTTCAGCCGAGTCACTTGGTTAATGTTTGTGGCGCTTGATCAAGCAGGTGGAAACACCCGCTAACACGGTGGCGAAAAGCAGCCAGGAGCCAGGCTCCGGAACCGCACCAATAGCCGGGTGGATGTCTGCCGTGGACTGAAAATACAGGTCGGACGGAGGGCCGAGTTCGCCCGGGTCATGCTGCTGGAGATAGAATCCGCTCGGCGGATTCAGGCCCCAGGTGAAGCTGACGGTTGCCACGTACCCCGAGTTGACGGTAAAGTCGAGCCGCTGCGCTAACCCCGGAATTGGCCCCGTAAATGGGTTTCCCGTTCCGAACGGGCTGGTCAGATTCGGGAGCGGCGTCCCTGGAGCCGCGTGGGTTACGTCGTAGTAAATTGGGCCGGTCTGCGCGTCGGCCATCTCCCACGAGAGCCCCTGGGCGGGAGTGCCGACAGCAATGCCGGTTTCATTCGTCCAGACCTCGTTGATGGCGTAGCTGAAGTAAGCCGCGACAAAATACGTCCCTGGCGAGTCGAACTGGACCGCTATGGTCCCCAAGGAATGGTTGGGGGTTGAAGGATCTTGCGTGTTCCACTGCCAACCCGCGGTAGTGCTCACGTTCGAAGGCAAGGCAGTTGGAAAAGCCGGATCGTTCGAAGCGTGTGCCGTGCCGTTGATGTTCAGCGCCCACTCCCACAGAGTCACGTCGGCGAAAGCGCCGGGAGCTGTGATTGCCAGGAGCAGGCCTGCCCACAGGATGCTTTTCAGATATTTCATAAGAGGTGCAACTCCATCCGTTACGCCTAACAGATCACGTGCATTTCCGGTCTGTTCGGTGCGCGCTTTACGGAGCAGATGCCGTGCCAAACTCAAGAGATTGCAGCGACAGGCCTTGCGCATACAGGTTGATCCGAAAGGCAAAAAAACTCATTGAAATCCCAAACTTTGTTATCAATAAACGGATCTTAAATTGCTGGTAATCTCTCCATGCATCTGGCCAAATCGTCATCAACCACCATCGCCGCTCTCGCTCTGATCTGTTGCGGAGCCGTGTGGTCCCAGCCTGTTTCGTCGCCGGACCTTACTCTCAAAGACAGGGCCTACATTGCCGCGAGGACCTATTCCTCTGTGAATATATACTTCGCGCATTGGGCCGGCGTGCCGCATTTGTCCTACGAGACAGCCGCCAAATCCTACATGGAACTGGCTCTGCCTTTGGATCAGCGGCGAGACTTCGTTCTCAGAACGCTCGAGTTTCTAACTCTGCTCCGAAACGGGCAGACCACCCTCACGGACACGTGGTTAACCGAGACCCACGGTCAACCGCTTGGGTTCGACCTGGAGTCCAGGGATGGAACGTGGTTTGTTGGCGCGAGCCTGCGTCCGGACTTGAAACCGGGTGACGTCATCAAGGCCATCGACAACGAGGACACCGCAGTGTTTTGCGCCGACAAGGAGAGGTTCATTCCGGCGTCCAGCCCCCGCGAAGGCCGGACGCGGCTTCAGTCAATGCCCTACCTCTTCCCTCAGAAGTTCGTGCTAACCCTGGCGGATGGCCGGAAGGTAACGGTTGACCGGTCCCGGAAGGTTTCGCCACCTCCGGTCCAGATGGAAGCTCGTTGGATTGAACCCGGCAAGATCGCGTACATGAAACTGCCTGCCTTCTCGACCGAACTGGAGCAGGCCGCATTGGCGAAACTGAAAGAGTTCTTCGAATCCACAAACCTGATCCTGGACTTGCGGGGCAACGCAAGCGGGCCGGTGCCGCTGGCACTAACCAAGGCCGTGATGACCGGCCCGTACCGTGGCTGGTCGGAGATGAGCCCAATGAGTGTTGGTATCATCAACTCCCATGCCCAGTTTGGCGCCACGCCGCAATTGTTCTGGACGAACCGAGTCGGCCCGCCCGAACTGCCTGGCAAATACCTGGGTCAAATCATCATCCTCACGGACGGACGTTGTTCCGCGGCCTGTGAAGACTTCATCGAGCCATTCAAAGACAGCAAACGGGCGATCCTGGTGGGCGAAACCACCATGGGCAGTTCCGGAGAGGTCTTCACCGTGGACTTCCGCAACGGCATCAAGGTCACGGTGGGCACCAAACGCGAATTCTTCCCCGATGGTTCTGCGTTCGAAGGCGTCGGGATCAACCCAGACTTTGAAGTCCCCCTTCGGATCGAAGACATTCGCAGCGGAAAAGACGCGGCGCTGCAGAAAGCTCGTGATATCGCTTCCGGCACGTAGGCCGCCCCGGGTTTTTCCCAAAATCCCAATGTTTTTGAACAAAGACCGTCGAAGCCGGACAGCCGGCTGGCACCTGGGACCGGATGTCCCAGAGAGTTGTCAGCCGGCCAACCCAAACTCCCGGTCGATGTCCACTTCCAGCAGCATGTACGAGCATCCCGTGCAGGTCAGCCACGCCGGCACCGGAAACTGGCGCCCCTGCCGGAGCCGGAAGACTTCCATTTCGAGCTGCAGAAACACTTCAGGCTGCAAGCCCTAGTCGAGCCGATAAGCGGTACCGGCAACCGGCCACAGAGGGGAATAGAGCGGCATCACGCCGTGATTCAGGAGGAACGAAGCTCCCTCGCAAATACTGTCGAGCATCTCATCTGCCTCGATTCCCGGTCCCGGCGGCCGCCTCTCGATCCCGGCTACAAAAGCCGAAGCCACCCGTCCCCCATCCGACGACGTCGACGGCATCCACCAGTCCCGCAATCCAGCGCTCCCACCCCACATAACGGGCCTTTCCGGGCAAAGCCGCCCGGAACGTTTCGGCGTCCCAGGTTTCCATGTTGTAGCAGCAACTGTCGGCGCCGGCATCCCGCAAGCGCTCAGAATAGACCTTGTCGACAGCGTCCAAGCCGCACGTGGCCGTCAGCCGGTCGCCAACCGCGCGCCGGCAGGCCGCCACCACCGGCCCGTAACGGTCGGATTCCTGCTCCGGCCCCAGAAGCGATCCGCCGGTCACATACACGTGCCGCGCCTCGCCCGAAGCTGCCGCAGCCTCCAGCACCTCTTCCAACCTGGGCAGTGCAAGCGACCCCGGGTGCGATCCGCCCGGGAACCTGGCCAAGGGCCGTCGAGCGTGGCCCAAATCGGCCATAAGCGCAGAATGCGCATTTCAGCGACGCCCCCGCGTCACCCTGACCCGATGGTATTCGCAACCCGGAGCCACGTTGACCACGAGCATATCGCCGAGTTGCTCCACACCTGCTTCATAGTTCGAGAAGCCGTCGGAAGTTCGGAAGGACTGCCACGAATGAGCATCCACGAAGCCGATGGGGCAGAGCAGCCCATCCCCATCCCAAAGGGCAAAGCCGTTCCCCCGGCTTGCGCGGCGAACCGCCATCTTCCTGGTATAGTCCACCCTGACCCGCGTTACCGATTCGTTCTCCAGCCGAAACCGGTAGGGGATGGGGATTTGCAGAAGTCGGGACGCGGCATCCCGTCTGGAGTACGGCCAGTAAGTTCTCCGCCGCCCCTTCCCGGATGGCTTCGGTGAGCTCCGGCGTATAACGAACGCCGCGGAACACCAGCTCGGTCTTCCACAAGACTGGGCCTGGAATTTCACAGCCCGTCGTTTGCATTGAGTGTCCCTCTACTGAAGCGGCTTGAGGGCACGCGCCAGCCAGCGCGGCATGGGAGGCGGCATGTGGATAATCTCGCAACCGGCAAAACCCGCTTCTTCCATCTATTCCAGCAGCTCCGAATCGGCAAACACCCCATCCGTTGCGGGTGGTGAGAGCCATGTTGAGAGCGAACAGCGCCGAGAAAAACGAGGCGCCGTATGGGTGCGATCCGTCATCATGTCGAGGACGTGCACAAGACCGTCCGGTTCCAAAGCGTCGTACGCGCCGCAGGAGATCGCGAATTGAGTCCGCCCCTCCCTGGTGCAGCACGCCAAAAAAGTTCACAACGTCCACACCTGCTGGAAATTCGGTCGAGTGATAGTCAATCGGCCAGCGTACCGACTCGTTCCGACATGCCCTGTTCCGCGATCAACTCGCCCGCGATCTTCACAATGGGCGGCAGATCGGGCACCGTACAGGAGATTTGTGGCTATCGCTGCGCGATCAGCACGGAGTAAGTGCCGGGTCCGCCGCCCACATCGAGCAGCGGGAGTTGCGCGACAAGTCCAGGAACGGCAGTAGGCCACGGCCGACCCCCAGTGCGCGCGCCTGCATGGAGAGCACAAACGTGCGGGTCCGGTCCGGCTCGTTTCCCAAATGCAACTCCGGAAGCTCCACGCGCCGGCCGGTGCGCACTAGGCCGGCCACTCCGGCCCAAGCGCCGTAGACGTCGCGGTTGTAGCGGATGGCACGGGAAAGGTCGCCGGGACAAGAGGGCACCAGGAGGGCTGCGGCCTCCGAAGTGTTGCGATATAGATCGCCCAGTTTCTCCAGCAGCCCTAACGTGACACAGGCATCCAGCAGCAGCCTGGCGCCGCGCTCATCCAGCCCCAGTTTCCCGGGCCAGCGTCCGCCCACCCGCGGGTGACTCTGCCAGCGTAGCAAACAGACCCAGGTCGGACGCCGCAAACAAGGCGGCCGAATCGAAGAATGCACAAGCCATCTCCATGAATTTTGAATTGTCAGTGCCGGGATAAAACACCCGCAACATTGCCGGTTTTGCCGACCGCCACCTGGGCGGGGACGCGGTAGGTACTCTACACGAGATTCTAAATTCTATTTGGCTGAACCCAGGTGCCGACGCTACTATCGAGCTTGCGCCAACTGGTCGAGTTCTCGCGGACGGAGTATCACACGTGCGCGGCGTTCTTGATGCGGGACCGCGACACCCAGCGCGTTTATCGCCTGCACGACTTCAACAGAGCCCAGCTCATTCCGCCCGATAGGGCGTATGGCAGAGCGGGCAGGGTTAACAGCTCCGATGAACTCTACCTGGTGAGCGAATCGGTCCGGCGGGACGCCAGACACGCTCGGCATTCCAATGTTCCTTTTCCTGCTGACGGCGCGGGAGGGTCGGGTATCGGCTAAGCGCTTCGCCCGCTTGTCATCGCGCAATCCCTCGACGCGGGCTGCATCCGCCCCGCGCCCGCAGTATTTGTGTGTCTCGTACTGTCGCCCAGCGACCCTTTCGGAAGACAAAACCGGCAATGTTGCGGGTATTTTATATCGGCACTAACACATGATCCGGGTAGGTTGTGGGCTTACGTTGATTGGTTGTTCCATGGGGATCAAAAGCTGAATCGCAGCGAGAACTGCAGTTGCCGCGGCGCCTTGGCTGAGAAGACCTTTCCGAACGTCGCCGACACGTCTGCGAAGTGCTCCGGCAAGTCGAAGTTGGCGCGGTTCAGCAAATTGAACGCCTGGGCCTGAAACTGCAGCGAATTCCGCTCCGATAGGGCAAGCTGGCGTGACAACGACACGTCGACTGTGGCCAGTCCCGGGCCTCGAAGGATATTCCGCCCGGCGTTGCCGAAGGTGTAGGGTGGCGGCACGGCAAAGGCCGACGTATCGAACCAGCGGTCCGGCGTCGGATTCGAGAGCGCCGGATTACGAAACACATTGGGATGGTCGGAGCCGAAGTTACCACCCGTGTTTCCAGTATTGCTGTTGTCGAACTGGAGCAGCGGAGTGAAGGGCTGGCCGGACTGAATCACCAGAATGCTGCTGGTCTGAAAGCCGCGCGTCAACCTATTCCGCCCCGGCAGCTTCTGCACCAACGCCAGCGTGGCGCGGTGCGTCATGTCAAAGCTGGAGAGCCCGCGGTCGGCGCGGAAGTTGCGGCTGTCCTGGGGAAAGTTCTTATCCGCCGTGGTGGAAAGGAATGCCGATGTGTCATCAATCGATTTGGAAAACGTGTACAGGCCGATGAGTGTGGCGCCTCGGCTGAACGGGCGGTGAAAGGACGCTTGCAGCGACTGGTATTCCGAATTGGCGCCGCTTTCGGCGAAAAAGATGTTGCTGAATTCCGGATAGGGGCTGCGCGATCTCACGTCCCCCGGCCCCGGTCGCGGCTGGTTCAGGTCGCGCGAGCGGATCAGGTGGGTGCCCTTCGACGCGGCATACGCCAGGCTCAGAGTTCCGGTGCCGCGGACCTCGTGCTGCAGGTTCAGGTTCCAGTGCTGCAGGTACGCGGTCGTGAGGTCGGGGCTGAAGCTGCTGAGAGAAGCCGGGGGCAACATGCCGTTTTTCGTAGGAAACGGATTATTCAACGTTAGCAAGCCCGCCTCGGATGGGAAGAATACGTAGATGTTGAAGTACGGCGGGTTGAAATAGGCGGCGGAGCTCACCATCAGGGTTCCACAATCGTAGAAGATCCCGTAGCCGCCCCGCAGCACCGTGGCCGGGCTCAGACTCCAGGCGAACCCGACCCGTGGCGCGAAGTTGTTGTGGTCTGGCTGGATTCCCGATCGCGACATTCCCCCTGTTCCCACCTGCACCAGATCCATCTTCTGCAGATCGAAGATCGTCATCCGGTTGGTCGGGTCGGTAGCCGGCGTATTGAATTCATAGCGAACCCCCAGGTTCAAGGTCAGCTTGGGCAGGATCTTCCAATCGTCCTGCAAGTAGCCGCTGTAACCCATGGTCCGCTGCGTCTGGGTATTGTCGGAGCGCGACTGGATTCCTAAAACCGGATACCCAAGCAACAGGTCGCTGATCCCGGAACCGGAAATATCTCCGGAGAAAGCGAGCGATCCGCGCGACAGAATGTCCATAACTCCGTTGTTCCGAACGTTCCGCACTTCTCCCCCCAGTTTGAAGCTGTGATTCTGGCGCACGAGTGAGAGAACGTCGGCCACCTGATAGGTTGCGGCCGTGCGAACAATCGGCAATTGCGTAACATCGCCTACCGGGGAGTATCCGGCGACGCCGATGGATGGATAGCCATAATCGCGTGCCTGAGTTGGCAGATACGAAACGCCCCAGAGTCTGTTGACGTCGGTCTGGTAATTCTGCGACAGGATACTGCGCGTGGCGCGATTGAGCCCCAGCAGGAACGAGTTCGTCGTGCGCGGCCCGAACGTGCGCTGGTGGTGCACCAGGGCATTGTGGCCGCGATCCTTCGGATAGTCTCCAAACCCCGGCACATCGTTGGATTGCTCGGCATACGGTTCGAACAGATCGCTTCTGCCGTAACTGTAGCGCAGCGTCAGTTGGTCCCTGGCCGTCAGGTATTGATCGAGCCGCCCGCTGAACTGGCTCTGCGTGGCGCTGGCAACCGGCTGCGCCAGGTAGTTGCCGGCATCGCCGGGCAAATTGGCCGCGGGAAACAGGCTCAGGATTTGTTGGGCCACCGGCGAAATGCGGCTGGCCGGAATCCGGTTGCCCGGGAACGGCGCGCCCGTGAACGGATCGACGATGACGTCGCCCAGATTGGACAAGTCCCCGCTACGCAACGCCGTCGGCGGCACGGTGGCCAGGCGGGTAATGCCCTGCCGTGATCGCAGGCCGTCAAACGTGGCGAAGAAGAAAGATTTTTTTCGAACGGCGGGGCCTCCCAAACCGGCGCCAAACTGGTTGCGGATGTACTTGGCCTTCTCGCCAGAGTCGAAATAATTGGGCCAATCCAGCACGCGGTTGCGCAGGTACTCATAGCCAAACCCGTGCCATTGGTTGGAGCCGCTGCGTGTCAGCACATTGACTTGGCCGGCGGCGCTCCGGCCATACTCGGCGGCATAGCTGTTGGTTGCGATCTTGAACTCCTGGATGGAGTCTAATGATGGCTGCAGCACATACCGGTTGTTGGTCTGGTCGTTGTTGTCCACACCGTCCAGCAGGAAGTTGTTGAACTCTTCGCGCCCGCCGTTGGCGTGCATCGCAAACGAACCGCGCGTGGAAAGCTCGGAGTCCTGCACCGGCGGAAGCACGCCTGCCGTCAGCAATCCGAGCTGCAGAAAATCCCGCTGGTTTAGCGGCAAGTTGTTCACGGTCGCCTGGTCCAGCACGGCCGCCAGATCGGACGTCTCGGTCTGGACGCTGCGAACCTGCGCACTGACCTCCACTGCCGTTCGCTGCGCGGCAACCTCCAGGGCAAAATCCACTCGCGTACTGGAGTCGATGCCCACGTGAACCTCGGCCTTGGTGACGGACTGGAACCCGGCTGCGGAAACCGTCATCTCGTATTCCGCCGGCGGCATATCCGCCAGCCGGTAGTATCCCGAGCTATCGGTCCTGACCGTTCGGACCAGGGAATGTATTCGATCCACGGCCTGGAGCGTGGCCCCCATCACCGGCCGCTGGCTGGGATCCACAACCAATCCGGAAAGCGAACCTGTAGTCACTTGGGCAAAGCCCTGCACGGCGAACACCGCCGTGGAAAGCGCGGTCAACGTGAATTTCATTCTTCTTCCTTGCCTCCGGGTGACGGCTTCAAAACGAGATCCGGAAGCCTGCAAAGACACTGAAGCCAGGTGCATCGATTCCGGATCCGTAAACGCGGTAATTCCGGTCCATCAAATTAGTCGCGGCAACCACCAGGCTGAGCCGTCTGGCGATGGGCAGGCCAGCGCGCACGTCCACGGTGAACCACCCTGCATTGCGAAGGAACATGGGAACTCGCGTCGTATCATTCACAATGGTCACGCCGTTAATTGTCGAACCCACCGGAAGGACCCGATTCTGAATCTGAATCCTGGTCTCCCCGGTCGGCGAAAAGATGTCGTCCGCCGTGCCCAATCTCCCATCCGCTCCCGGCAACAGATATTGACTGACCACGCCACCTCCGAAGAAATCGGCGATGTCGCTGCGCCGTCTTGAAGCCCCGATCCGATCGTCATCGATATCGCCACCGTTCAGCCGTTCCTGCGCACCCGATGCCCGGGCGGCCGCTTCCAGCCACACACGCCGGCCAGATGGGACGTATCGTAGGGTGGCGGCAGCTTGTTGCGGAGGCAGGCGCCGGACCGGCCGGTTCGGATTCAGGTCGCGACCTACGAGAAAACTGTAGGTGGCCTGCATGCTCCAACGGCTCGACCAGTCGTATCGAAGGAGCCCTTCGGTGCCGTAGTATTTCGTGTGTCCGTCGTTGATCTCCGCCTTGACAGCGCGCGGGCTCAGGCTGGTAGCGACGGCCACCACTCCTTGCTGCTTCTGAACCGCCGACGGAGCAATTGCCGTTACCGGTACGCCGGCAATGGAGGCCGGAACGGCGTTGGCCGGAAATAGCACCGTTCTGCCCGCAATTGGATTCAACAGTTCGGCGTCGAAGACCTGGGCGCGCGCATAGAGCTTGGCGGTCCGGAAGGTGAACCCGGATTCGTAGTTGAACAGGCTTTCCGGTTTGAGCGTCCCTACGGTCTTTCCGGACGATGCACTGCCATCGCTCGAATCCAGCCCGTATTGGGCCTTCAGAGGCGCAACCTCTTCGGACGGAATGTCGTAGCCGAGACTGGTGAGCCCAATGGAGCCCAGGTCATTCAGGTTGGGCGCCCGGAATCCCCGTCCCACCATCACGTGCCAGGCCAGGCGCGGATGCATCTGCCACGAGGCACTGGTGTTGAATGTCAGGTCGGAGAAAGACCGGCTGGAGTCCACCACCCCCAACAGGCGGCCCGACGACAGGCCTCGGTTCTGATCCGCGAACGCGGCGAAGCGCACCCGGGTATACCGCATGCCGGCGGTGGCGTGCAGGCGGTTGGGAACCATCTCGACCGAGTCCTGAAGAAACAACGACGACGTGGTGTAGTGGGACGCATTCGGATACTGCGCTCGATCCTGTGAGGTCTGGGCCGAAACCGGATCGTAGTTGAAGCGTTGCGAAAACACCCTTTCGGAGAAGGTTTCGTCTCCGAACAGCAGAGCCTGCCGCCTGCCAAGATGGGCTGTGGCTTGAACCGCGTAGCCGTAGGAATCCACGCAGCTACGGTTAGTGGTCACCAGGTCGGTGAATTTGAGCGCCTGCTGCACCGTACCATCACTTTGGGAGTTGATGGAGAACGTACCGGTCAGCGAATCCAGCGGCCCCAGCTTGAGCTTTTCGTAGCGCACGTATCCGAAATTCAGGCCTTGGGGCTCCACTTTGGACTGGAGACGGCCCGGCCCTCCCAATTGGTCCCGATAGGATCGCACCCCCCCGAGCCCGCTGTGTTCATACCACAGGGTCAGGCTTTGAGACTTGGTAATCCTCCATGCCGCCTTGCTCTCCGCTCCTTCCCGGTTGGACGCCGTTCCTTGGAGCCGATCACCTAGCAGCGCGCCGATTTGGCTGGCGTCGAGGCCAAAATACCGTCGAAAGGAATTGCGTGAATCGGAGCCGCCGCCGGCGCGCAGATCATTGTCGTGTTGCGTGCTGCTGCCGAGCAGCCAGCCGAACCGGGCGGTTTCCCCGGAAAGCCGGGCGTTCCAGCCGGCGCCCAGATCGGCACTCGAGCCCGAGAGATTCAGCTCACCATGCCAGGGTCGTGTCACACCGGACGTCTCCGTGCCACCGCTCGGTGTTGCCGTTAGAACGTTGACCGTGCCGCCCATGGAGTCGCTTCCGAACGCCGCGCCGGATGGTCCAAGAGTGGCCTCGATCCGGTCGACCTGGCTCGGCTCGACGAACGAGAAATACTGGTTCGGACCAGACCGGTAGATGGAGGTATTTAGGCGGATCCCATCGATCAGCAACAGGGTTTGGTAGCCCGTGAGCCCGCGCAAAAAGGGAGACGACTGCCCGAAAGTGGTTTCCTGAATGAGGATGCCCGGGCTTCCGTCCAAGGCGTGCGCTGCCGTCTGAAGAGAACGGTGGAGCGAATCGTCTCTTGCAGTGGAAGCCGACACCTGGGGTGTGGAACCGGCCTCCTCCACGGTTCCCCGCGTGGCCGTGACCGTGATACTCGAATAAACCGGGGCGATATCCGCCACCACCACGCGGATTGAGCCTGTATCCCGCTCCCCAATGCGGACGGCCACGGATTGGTCCGGGAAATCCCTCGCTTGGACGCGCAGTGTATAGCCTCCCGCTGGGACCTCGCCAAATCCGAAACTACCGAAGACGTTGCTGGAGCCGACTTGCAGCAGCGACTCTCCAGCGCTTCGCAGTTCTACTCGGGCGTTCGCCACCGGGGCCCCGGTGCCATCGACGATGGTCCCATTCACCGCCCCGGCATGAAGCAGCGGCAGAGCCCCGCTCCCGAGTGCCAGGGTTAAGGAAACCGCATATCCCATCCAATCTCCGGACCTGCAACGAGTACCACGGGCGAACCACATGCACACGACGGGCCAGTGATCGCAACCCGGCGAGAGGTCGCTATTGGCAGCCATCTTCAGATATCAGAGGGTCCGCCGCCGCGCATCGCTCCATCAATCCGAATGTATCCCCCCGGGATCAGTGGCGTGCCGTCCTCGGCTCGCTTGTGACGCTGCATCCATTTTGTCGTTTGATCAGCGACCCTGGGCTGTTGGTTCCTAATCTTTACGAGGCCAGATCCGCTACAAGGGTCCAGATTGGCATTCCGCGGCCGCCAAAAGGGCCTCATGGTGTGAAATCCAATAACCGTCATAGTTCGACATCGAGTCCGGTGTCTGTGGTCGAATCGATTCCAGCTAGGTGGTTCTTTGTGGAGGAGTAGTGGGAAAATCACCCAAGGTTTCTCCATTTAGGCAATTTTCTCCAATTTCAAATCAGCATCTCAAACGAATGAAGTATTCAGGTCTGGTAGTCCGATTGCAAAGAAACAGTACTTCTAGCACGGCCCTAACGTTGATCCAGGGCCGGTCGAGGTAATGCTGCGATTCCATCAGGCTGTTGAAACGCGGATTGCGGTGGGCGGCGCGGTATCGGGCTGGCGCAGCCTGGAAGACGCGGGTCAGGAGTCGGCGCGCTACGTTCCTGATGGACCTACGCGCCCTCGCGACCCTCTGCTTCTTTACTTCACGTCGGGCACCACTTCGCGGCCCAAGCTGGTGAAGCACTCGCCCGAAAGCCACCCCATGTGGTCTGAAAACTCCAACTTCCCCCGTCGGCCAGTTGCGGGGTTGAGCAACGAGCGCGGACCGAGCCAACAGCATACAACTCGGATGTGCCAGGGAATCCGGCGCAGCCTTGGTTGCATGCACGTGCGCCGTTTTGTGCGCCATCCGGAATCGCTCTCGCCGCACCGCTTGCCATTTGGTACCTATGCCGCTGCGCGGTAATAGCAGTTCAGCATGCCTCCCAGCCGCTGGCGTCGCTGCACCTCGCCCGCTTTCCGCAAGATGGCCCCCCTCCGGGCTGATGAGTCGATTCGCCAATCCTTGGTGATTGCGTTCGTGACGATAGTGGGCGACGAATTCGTGAACCGCTTGACGCATCGAGCCCTCGCCGAACAGGATCATCCCCTCTAAGCAGGACTCCTTAATGCTGCGCACAAACCGCTCGGGATGAGCATTCAGGTTCGCGATCGGGGTGGTAGCTTCAGCGAGTCCACACCCACATCCAAGCATGTTGACGAACTCGGTCGTGAACAGCGGGTCGCGATCATGAATCAAGTAGCGCTTGCCCTGCAGAGTGCCGTCGACGGCGTCGGTCAGATTCCTGCCAATCTTGCTTATCCACAGGCCGTTGGCTTCCGCCTCGATGCCCGCAATCTCCACCCTGCGGGTCGACAACTCTATGAAGAACAGCACCGCCCATCAAGGTGCGGCACTTCCAGCCACCCACCGCGCCCGGCTATCTGTTCCCGCGGAAAAATTCGGTGCAGGATGCAGGCCACATCTGGACTCTACGGCCCGCGCCTTTGAATTTGGACTGACCTCCGGAGTGGGCTCCTCCGGCCGGTGGCCAAGTGCTGCGAACCGGCCACCGGCTTTTTTCGCCCAGGTGGAATCATACTTGCTGTTTCGTTCAGGAGATGTTCATGCAGCTTTCAGGTTTCCGATCGTCCATTTCATTCGTTCTGCTTCTCGCGGCACCTGCCGTTCTGACCAACTGTTCCCGCGATCCCGCCACGCAGGAGGCAAAATACTTGAAGCGCGGTCAGGCGCTCTTCGCCAAGAAGGACTACAGCCGCGCCATCCTGGAGTTCAGCAATGCCGCCAAGGCAATGCCCAAGGACGCCGAGCCGCACTATCAGTTGGGGCTGGCGAACCTGGCGGCGAACCGCACTCCGCAGGCCATCATCAGTTTTCGCCGCGCCATGCAGCTCAATCCCAATCATATTGGGGCACAGCTCAAACTGGCCGAGTTAATGGTGCAAAGCAATTATCCTGCAGTGCTGCAGGACGCCGAAGGCCGGCTCTCCAACATTCTGAATATGACCCCGGATGACCCGGACGCCCTGAGCACGCTCGCCATCGCCAGGTTGAAGCTGGGCAAAGGTGAAGAGGCGGAGCAGGATCTCCAACTCGCGCTGAAGAAGTTCCCCGCGCACCTGGCTTCGGCGGCGGCCTTGGCCGCGCTAAAGTTCAGGAAGCGCGATCTGGCAGGCGCCGAAGCGGTCTTGAAGGGGGTGGTGGTTCAGGCCCCGAAATCCGCGGAGGCCGGGATGGCGCTGGCCCATTTCTATTTGGCGGTTCGAAAGCAGCCTGAAGCCGAGGCCGAAATCGCTCGCGTGCTGCAAATGGAACCCGGCAACCCACAGGCGTTGGGGGCGCGGGCGTCATTGCAGGAAAGCCGACGCCAATACAGTGAAGCGGATAGCACCTATCGTAAGCTGGCTCAGTTGAAAGACCCGGCCTCTGCGCCACTACACGCCGCCTTCCTTTTCCGGCAGCGGCGATACGACGAGGCGATCGCCGAGTTTCGCAAGTTGGCGGAAGCTGCTCCGCGCGACCGGGCAGCGCGCACCCGGCTGATCGATGCGGAGATCGGAGCGGGAAAAGTAGCCGAGGCAGAGCGCGATCTGGCGGTGGCGCTGCGTAAGAACCCGAAGGACACCGATGCCCTGCTTCAGCGCAGCCGGATCAATATCCGGGCCGGCCGGACCGAGGAGGCCGACAAGGACCTCCACTCTGTGATCCAATACCAGCCCGATTCGGCCGATGCGCATTACGGCCTCTCCAAGGTCTACGCCGCAACCGGCGCAGACACGCAACGCAGGGAGGAACTGAGCGAAACTCTGCGGCTGAGGCCAGACCTGATCCAGGTACGAGTAGAACTCGCCCAGGCTTTGATCGCCGCGGGCAGTGCGAAGACTGGTTTGGAAATCATGGATGCGGCTCCCGCGTTCCAGAAGAGCGCCGTCCAAACCATCGTTGGCCGGAACTGGGCCATGCTGGCTCTCGAGCGTCCGGATGAGGCGGCTGCCGGTATTGACGCCGGCCTGTCACAGGCGTACTCGCCCGAACTGGTCCTGCAGCGTGCGCTGCTGAGAATGCTCCAGAAGAATTATGCAGCAGCCGAAACCGACGCCGAGGCCCTTCTGAAATCCGATCCCGGCAATGTGCGGGGACTGAACTTGTTGATGCAGAGTTACCAGGCGCGGAAACAAGCGGCGGCGGCTGAGAGACGGCTGCGCGAGGCGGCTCTCCAGAAGCCACCGAGCGCGGAACTGCAATTGGCCGTAGGAAGGTGGTTCGCGGGGCTAGGCAAAGCGGGCGATGCCAGGGCAGCCTTCGAAGCTGCCAAGGCGGCGCGCCCGGACTACGTGCCGGCTGAAATGGAATTGGCCGGGCTCGACCAGAGGGAACGCAAATGGGATGCGGCGAGGAGCCGGTTGTCTTCCGTGGTGAAAGGTCAGCCACGCAACAGCCTGGCGTGGCTGACCTTAGCGAACCTGGAATACCAAGCGGGCAACAAACGGCTGGCGCAGGACTACTACCTGAAAGTCACCGAACTGGACCGCGGCAACGTTATCGCGTTGAACAACTATGCGTATCTTCGCGCCGAAAGCGATCCCGACGCGGCTCTGGAACACGCCGAGCGGGCCCTTGAGATGGCGCCCGACAGCGCCAATGTCCTGGATACCATCGGATGGATTTACTACCGCAAGGGCCTGTACCAACAGGCCGTGACCTACCTGGAGCGGGCCATGGCACGCGAAGCCAGCCCGCGCCGCCAGTTCCATCTGGGAGTCTCGCTGCTGAAGTGCGGGCAAACCGATGCGGGCAATCGAAACCTGAGCGCTGCGCTTCACAAGGACCCGAGCCTGACGGAAACGGAATCGGGCTGGTGAGGTGACGGGTGTCTGTACTTATACCGGCAGCCAGAGTTCTATGCGTGTACCCGAACCGGGCCGGGACCAGACCGATACCTTGTCGCTCGCCATACGCGCCCGTTCCTTGATGGCGGCGATCTCCACAGCTATAGCATCGCGGTGTGTGGCGGCCCTCAGGTCAAAACCGTTGCCATCGTCCACCACCGAGACACGGCTCCCACCTCTGTCGTGATCGAGCGGGCACGCAAACCTCACGCCGTCATCGAGAAGCTCCAGGTGGATCGGGCCCCGATACGAATCACTGGAGAAATCTCTCCTCCGCAACAGATCGGCTCGGCCCTCCACGATTGTTTGCTAAGGCAGTTTACTGATTGGCCCTCACTCTGATTGTCACCACGCCCCAGGAGTAGTTCCTTCCTCCCATCGTGCCCAGCCGTATCAGACCTGGTGCCCTTACCTACCTACTGCAGCCCGCCTCGGGGCGATGGCGCATCGGCGTGCTCCGCGGAACCCGTCGAGTAGGAACTCATTGTATCGACAGGCCTTCCACTGCAATTACCCTTTTGGGATAGGAACGCTTTGAGCTTCTATCCGAAAAGTGTGGAGAGTTTCAGAGTCAAAACTCTACTATCTTTTCGTACTGAAGAATACTACCACATCATCACTTAAGACTAAAGGGAACTTGCAGACTCGCCGATATGTCCTCTAGTCTCGAACAGACAGGGCGAGGCGAGATTTCGGAGCGTCTGAAAATCCTACGCGGATGTCGAGGGGTTTCTGAACCAGAAGGGGTACGACTACAAATGTTGTGCAGAAGAGTTATGTCCAGGCCTGTCATCGCCATTTTTCTATGCGGAACTTACTGCCTGATCCCAACGGAAAGTGCCAGTGCGGCTACCACACTTAGTATCTCTCCCGCATCGGCCAACCTGACGGCCGGCCAATACCAGAGTTTTTCCTTAGCCGGAAGTAATCAAGGAGATACTGTGGTCTGGAGCGTCAATGGTGTTCCCGGTGGAAATATCCAGGTTGGGACGATCACAGCCAAGGGGTACTATCAGGCGCCCGCGAAAATCAGTGCGCTGGTGACGGTCGTGGTGACGGCGAAGGACGGCACCGTGGTGGTTCAGGCGCCTGTGTTGCTCTCGCCTCCCCTCGGCATCTCTCCCGCATCAGCCAGTCTCACAGCCAATCGGTACCAGGGATTTGCACTGATCGGCGGTAATGCAAAAGACACCGTGATTTGGAGTGTGAATGGCGTGGTTGGAGGAAATGCCCAGTTTGGGACGATCTCTACCACGGGGTACTATCAAGCCCCAGCACAAGTGAGTGCCGCAGTCACTGTCATGGTGACTGCGCAGGATGGCAATGCGATTGTGACTGCACCGGTTGCACTGGCCCCGCCGGTCACGATCGCGACTACCGCACTTCCCAACGGCACTACCGGCACGGCATACGGCGCGACCCTCTCGGCCACTGGCGGCTTTGCACCATATCGGTGGTCACTCAGTTCCGGCCAGTTGCCCAGCGGTCTTAGCCTGACAGCCTCCGGCACCATTTCCGGCACTCCCGCGGCTGTGGGCGCCTATCCGATTACCGTCCAGGTGGCGGATGCGACCGGGCAGCAGGTCTTGGCTCCGCTTAATCTTGCCGTCGCTGCCCCGCTGGCGGTCACGACTGCCGCACTTCCCAACGGCACTACCGGCACGGCATACAGCACGGCCCTCTCGGCCACCGGAGGCTTCGCACCATATCGGTGGTTACTCAGTTCCGGCCAGTTGCCCAGCGGCGTCAGCTTGACAGCCGCAGGCACCATAACCGGCACTCCTGCGGCTGTGGGTGCCTATTCGATGACCGTCCAGGTCGCGGATTCGACCGGGCAACAGGCCTCGGCCCCGCTTAATCTTGCTGTCGCTGCCCCGCTGGCGGTCACGACTGCCGCACTTCCCAACGGCACTACCGGCACGGCATACAGCACGGCCCTCTCGGCCACTGGCGGCTTTGCACCGTATCGGTGGTCACTCAGTTCCGGCCAATTGCCCAGCGGCCTCAGCCTCACAGCCGCAGGCACCATAATCGGCACTCCTGCGGCGGTGGGCGCCTATCCGATGACCGTCCAGGTGGCGGATTCGACCGGGCAGCAGGCCTCGGCTCCGCTGAGTCTTGCCGTCGCTGCCCCGCTGGCGGTCACGACTTCCGCACTTCCCAACGGCACTACCGGCACGGCATACAGCGCGACCCTATCGGCCACCGGAGGCTTCGCACAATATCGGTGGTCACTCAGTTCCGGCCAGTTGCCCAGCGGCGTCAGTTTGACAGCCGCAGGCACCATATCCGGCACTCCTGCGGCGGTGGGCGCCTATCCGATGACCGTCCAGGTGGCGGATGCGACCGGGCAGCAGGCCTCGGCTCCGCTGAGTCTTGCCGTCGCTGCCCCGCTGGCAGTCACGACTGCCGCACTTCCCAACGGCACTAGCGGCACGGCATACACCATGGCCCTTTCCGCCACTGGAGGCACTGCACCATATCTGTGGTCACTCAGTTCCGGCCAGTTGCCTAGCGGCCTCAGCCTGACAACCGCAGGCACCATAACCGGCACTCCTGCGGTGGTGGGCGCCTATCCAATCACCGTCCAGGTGGCGGATTCGGCCGGGCAGCAGGCCTCAGCTCCACTGAGTCTTGCCGTCGCTGCCCCGCTGGCAGTCACGACTGCCGACCTGCCAAATGGGACTGCGGGGATTTCCTACGCTGCCACACTCTCGACGACGGGTGGCACCCCGCCGTACACGTGGTCGCTTCTTTCCGGTACGCTGCCATCTGGCATCAGTCTTGCTACACTGTCAGGGATGCTGTCAGGCACACCGTTGACAGCCGGAACCTACAATATGAGCGTTCAAGTCACAGATGCTGCCGGGAGACAAAGCGTGAAGAGTTTCAACCTCGTGGTGGTAGCGATGCTGTCCATCACAACCAGTTGCCTCCCGAATGGCATGGTCGGAACACCCTATGACGCAACGCTGTCCACGTCGGCCGGGACTCCGCCCGTCGCCTGGAGCCTACGGACGGGCCAGTTGCCGCCGGGTTTGGCGCTGAGCCAGACCGGCATTATCACGGGTACGCCGACCGCCGCCGGGGCGTACACTTTCACCGTCCAGGCAACCGACGCGGCGGGAGACACCCCACAGCAGTCTTACACGGTGATCATTTTCAATCCGGCCCCGCTGGTCATCACCAACGCGGACTTGCTGAACGGTAAGACGGGAACTCCGTACTTAGCGACATTGTCGGCTACCGGAGGTGTGCCCCCGTATACGTGGACGATTAGCAGCGGTGCCCTGCCCGCGGGCCTGTCGCTGAATGCGTCGGCTGGTACGATATCAGGGAGTCCGGCGGCGGTCGGCTGGTCTGATTTCTTTTCGCTCCAGGTACATGACTCCGTCGGAAATGCGACCTCGCTGACTTATTCGATCATCGTCAACCCGACGCTGGATCAGTATGGTGGAATTGTTGGCAAATCCTGCACGACTACGGGCTATTTTCACGCGGAGAAGAGCGGAGACCGTTGGTGGCTGTGTACCCCGTCCGGAAACCAGTGGTGGATGACGTCGCTCGGTGGGGCCACTGCGGCGGGTGGAGGGTGTGATGGAAGCACTGGACAGTGCAGCAACTACCCAACGATCGCCACCGGCAAATACGCCGATCTTGACGTTCACTGGGGGCCGCAACAGAACCGGCGGCTACAACTGTGGGGGTTCGGGTCAGTTGGCCAACTCTCTTCCGGATACACGCATCCCGAAGCTACTTGCAACGGGTGTAACGGATGGGCGGGTGGACAACAGCCCGTCAAATTGCCCGTCACCCAAACGCTCTTGGTGAGTAACTACGCTGCCATCAATCTCAACAATTACGCGGGCCACCCCGTAAAGAACATGCTCTACGGGCTGAATAAGAACTACAAAGGCTGGCCAGCCTCCATCATGGACTTTCAAGACGCGGAGTTCGGCCACTGGCTGGACGGCTATCTCGGAACCAATACCGCCGTCCTAACATATACAAAGTCGCCATGGACAGTGGGCCTATTCCTTGACGATACAGACTGGTTCTGGGGAATGGGTGCCGGACCGGACTTTCACACAATTCCGGCTGGACACACGAATTCCCATGTCGGCTACATGACGCTTATTACCTCACCGATGCAGACATTTAATCCCGATCCGGCGAGTCGCGGCGTCCCAGTGCTCTACACCGACGCCAAAGTGTATTCTAAGACTGCTATGGCTGCTCCGCCGAGTGCTTGTGGGCCCGGAGCTCCCTGTAGCCTCCGCGACTATCTCTACCAAGAATACCAGGGCAATATTACCGCTCTCAACAGCGCTTGGGGTTCGAATTACACGACTTTTGATTCCAGCGGAATTTCGGTGGCAGGAGAAGTGATCGGCACAGGCGATGGAGCGACGACCGTCTTTACCCATACGTTGGCGAGGACGCCTGTGTCCCCCGAATCCGTTCTGGTCAGAATTGCTGGTGTGCCTCAAGGCGGAGATTGCCCCTGGTGGGTTTCCGCGTGTCAGGCGCTCGCAAATGCCGGCACACTTAAAGGCCCTGCGGGGTCGAAGATCCTGACGGGAGAGTCTGCCTGGGCGAGTGATCCTTATGCTCAGGACGCCCAAGGCTACCCGGCGGCGTCTTTTTGGGTCCAGGTTGCATTTCACTTCCCTACCGGATCCGGACACGCACCGTCGCCCAGCCGAGTGGTGGGTGCTACATACATAACCGGGAATAAGCGACTGTTTGCGGTAGCCCCCCCGGCCGACTCCGGGCACATTGCTACGGGCTACGATGTGTACATCGCCTGCCGGTTGCGCAGCAGCAACACGCCGGTGTTCGGGTGCGTTGGGATGAATGATCCAATTCCGATCCCCACTTTGCAAGCGACTAATGTGCCACTCGGTACCGACTGGGGCGTTCCAAGCACGGGGCTTGTCGCTGGCACCCCGATTCCGGCGGCGGCAAGTACCCTCATATACGCGAATGGCCAAATGCAGGTCGAGTTCAGCGGCCCTCCGGCGCGGGGCCAACTGGTCACGATCGATTACGTCTCCAGCGGATGGATGTACGGCACGGGTCTCATGGACGAGGATGGCCGGCATACAGCATGGGTTGGAACCAACCCGGTCTGCCTGAGCGCTGCTCTTAGCTGCGATGGCGCCGACAATCCGCTACCCAACAGCAATGCGCAACTCGCTGCCGATCTAGACGGCTGGATAACGCAGTTTGCGGCCCAGTATTTCTCAACTTGCCAGCGCAGTTTGAAGAAATTTGCTCCAAACATGATGTACCTGGGGGCGGACACAGTTGGCACCTGGGGGGTACCGGCCAGAAAAGAGATCCTGGTGGGGGCCGCGCCGTACGTCGATGCGCTATTTACATCCTGGCTGATCGGCTTACCGGATGCCGCAACTTCGAACGCCATCTACCAATACCTAACCAAGTATCTCGGGGATAAACCCTTGATGAACTTCCTCACGCTGAGGGCCAACCCGGATTCCAGCCTGTTCCGCTACCCGTTCACCCCAGTGTATTGGGCTCCCACCCAGGAGCAGCGCGGACAGATGTACAGTGATGCGGTCAATACGATGCTCACTACACAGAGCTACAATGGAACATACCAGTGGGTTGGCGTCAACTGGTGGGGTCTCACGGATTTCTGGCCTTCGGAAAAAACGGACTTCGGCCTTCTATCGCTGAGCGACAACGCTTATGATGGCAAGTCTGCTGCAATAACAGTCAGGAAGGATCCCTGGGGATTTCCGACGGGAGGCGAGGAGAGAAATTACGGAGACGCGATCGACTACGTGAAGAGTGGAAATTCGCTTTGGTGGACGGGCCTGTTGAAGGGCAACCTCCCCCAGTAGCAGGTCCGCCCGACGGAGCCCTGGCTACGGCAAGAAGATGTCCCGACCGAACCATAGCTTTTCCACGCCCGACGCCCGACCATGCAGGAATGGATTGGGCGGCCCTGTGGGGCCCGGGAATCAAGAAGGTCGGCGATGGCCGACTATCAGAATGGTGTCCTCCGCGCCTCACAAGGCCGTCCTTGTGGCTGATAGCTTCCGTGCATCCTCCGTACCAATGCGCACTCCCTCGCGGAACGCCCGCCATGGCCGCATGGATCGGCTCAAGCAGACACCCACGAGGGTCACAGCGACGAACCCGACATTGAGCCATGCGAAACAGAGCCGGTTCTTGAGTTTTGTCCTCCAATGACGTAGATAGACGTAATAGGCTGCCCGGACTTGCTTCTGTAGCCAGTGGGTATCAGCCCTGTTGGCCTGGCTCATCTTGTGCACATAGCGCGCGCGAGGCGCGATTACTAGTCTCGTGCCCTCCGAAAGCCTACAGCAAAACTCGACGTCTTCACCTCCCGGTACGCCCCTGAGGTAAGGATCGAAGCGCACAGCTCCCATGCTCGCTCTGCGGATGCTCATACCGCCGGCACCGAACTTTCTCACCTGGATGGGCTCCGAGCATCGGAGTCTGTCCGCATTGTAATAGATTGACTGCCGCTCATCATGAAACGGACCGCGGTGAAACACGGCCGTGTATAGGCGTTGAACGAATGGCGGCCGGACATAGTTCGTCACAGTCGCAGACACTCCATCGACAGACGGATCGCTTAGATACGCCGTCAGCATCTGCTTGAAACAATCAGGTTCCAGAACGACATCGTCGTCAAGCAGTGCGATAATATCTTTGGTTGCGATTTCGATTCCCAGATTGCGGGCAATCGCCGAGCCGCAGATCCCTGTGTCATTAACATAGCAAAGTTTCATCCTCTCGCGGACCGGCCGTGCAGCTTGGATAAGAAGGCTCTCGATGTACAGTTTGCCCTGATCCGAGGCCGTCTGATCGACTATAATTAGTTCCGCGGGGATGACTTCCTGAATCAGAATACTCCGCACCGCCTCAACGAGATCATTACAACGATTCTTAGTTGGAATGATTACAGAGAAGGCAGGATAAGAACCGCCTTCGGGCACGAGACAGAGTGAGTTAGAGTGGACTTCCGACTTCATAGCGCTTCCGTTCTCCCATGTAGAAACAGAATGTTCTCCGTGATGGTTTCTCCGTTGCGTGACCAATGCTCCTGCAAGGACTCCACCTGGAACTCTTTCAGGACGCAAGAAGCCATGGAGTCGAGAGTATCCCGAACGAACACCTGCATGTGATGGTCCTCTTCCCACGGGGCAAGGGCGTTATCTGGAGTCGTAACGATCAGCAGACCACCGGGGCGTAAACAACGTGCAAGCTCTAGGAGGGTGGCGAGGGGATCATCAACATGCTCGAGCAATTCGGTTGCTGTGACCACATCGAAGGCGGCCGTGGCGACCGGTAGTTGCGGCACTACTCCTACCGCACCGTGAACCCCGATGCCCTTGAGTGTGCGGATGGCTGAAAGCGAGATGTCGATCCCGAAAACTTCGCAATGCGCATCGCGGCGGAGCCTCCTTAGCAGGACGCCGACTCCACAGCCGACATCTAAGACACGCGCGCCGACTGGCACGAGGTTGGCAATACGGGCGAAGCGTTCAGGGTATTGCCGCCAAGTCCCAAGGCCCTCCCTTCCCCAGATTTCGTCCCAATGAGCAGCCGTGTTGATATTGAGCCTGCCATAACGCAGAATGCGGTATGCCACAAGGAAGCGGCGCTTGAAGAACGCTCTGGCACGCCAGGGAACGCACTTCGAGTCGACCACAAAGGATCGCAACCGCCGGCGGTCCCCGAGCAACGACTTCATGTCAGTCAGAAAGCTTGCCATAGACCTCCTTGCTGTGTACGATACGACCGACCCACCCGGCGACCGCAGTGTCCACATAAACCTTCCGTGTGACCAGGCGGTGCGGCGGGTGTGCCGATCTCCGATTTGCTGGTGCGAGTGGGCCGGAAGCGCCATAGCTGATTCTCATCAATTGGCAAACCGTTTGGGGCCTAGCCGGACTCACTGGCCCTATCGATCACAGCATATGTCCCAATTCGCGATCTCCATGGCCGTGCGGCAGCCAGCGGCGGATCAAGAGCAAGCAGGCAGCTTTCTCTTTTGCGTCGAGGACGAGCAAAGCGGCGAGCAGTGCGTACATGACCAAGCCAGCCGCGACTAGTACGCCGAGGGCTAATAGTGAGTGGATCCACTGCCGGACGAGCCAGCAAAGCCCCACGGAGAAGGCTCCGCAGACCGCCCCTCGCAGATATGAGACCCGAATAACAGTCGCCCAGCTTACCCCGAGAAGCATGTTAGCCTTTCGCACAAACCATGGGACAAACAGCACCTGGGCTACGCAAAACGCGATGGCCGCACCGCGGATTCCATCTAGAGGAATCAGAACAACGAACAGTCCCAGGTTGACTGCACTGTAGACCAGAGACGCCTTGGCCGCGGTCGCAGCGTATCGGGTACCCTGCAGTACCTGATAGGGAACATAGCTCAGCAAATTGAGCAGAAACCCAGTCGCCAAGAGACTCAGGACTATCGCAGACTCTCTTGCGTAGTCGGGGCCAAGCCAGAAACCTAGAAATGGCCGGCTGAATACACAGAGCGAAAGCGCGGGATAACACCCCACTAGGAAGCTGATTTTCGTTCCACGGAGATAGATTTGTTGGATGTGCGCGCCCTGGCCGGCCCCCTGAAACGCACTCGCTGCCGGGAAGACGACCGACACGATGTTCGCGGCAAAAGTCCAAAGGCGCCGGGCCAGCATGTAAGGTATGGCGTAGTACGCCACGTTGGCAACGGGTAGGAACAGCCCGATCAGGAAGTTGTCGGCCGTAGAGACCAACTGGTTGCTGAGATTGCCGACTAGAACGTGGCGTGAGTGCGAGAACAGCGACTCAAAGTGGTGCGTTGAGAATCCCGGCACTAGACGCAGAGCGGGCATGAGATGTTTGGCTGAGATGGCGTAGGCCAGACACGAGCACAAGCCGGACAGGACAACGACGACCATGAGGGATGGGAGCCTGAGGCCTATCGAGAGGGCCGCGACGGTCAGGATGACTCGCAAAGCTTCAGAGCCAGCGCGAATGAGATTCAGAATTTCAAACCTCTGCACGGCGGATGCAATGGAAGACATCACCTGAGCCAGAAACTGCAACACGAAGGCGGCGCTAGCGATGCGCAACGCCAATACTGTGGGTCCCGTCAGGGCTACCGGACCTTTGAAGCAGGTCCGGACAATCGGGTCTGCGGCAAAGAACACGATAGCTGCGATAGCCGTTCCAATGCCCCCAAGAAGTGTAAGCGACGTAGCGAAATATCTCTGCATGTCCTCAAAACGGCGGAGTGGCAGTAACTCCGCCAGATACTTCACGAGGCTTGCATTGACGCCCAAGTTCAACAGGCTGAACGCGAACAAGTATGTCATGAGCAAGCTGAGTGTTCCATACTCTGTTGCGCCTAGTTTTCTTGTGATGTAGGGCGTTGAGAAGAATGTCAAGGCGATGAGGACGCTCTGCCCAAGGACATTCGAAAGTGCGTTCTGCACTAGCCGACTACCTGTGGTGTGCGCACGAGGGTGCTGGTCCACGAGGCCTTGTCTGTTGCGAATGTGCATTGTCGCCAAAGGACTCTCTCGGATTTCTGCGGATCTGGTTTCAGGACTCACGGTAGGGCGCTACGGACGCCTGTTGCACACGGGCGTCGGCAAGTGATGCGCCGCCGTTCCTTCGCCTTGGGATCCGGGAACGGCGACCCAGCACCAAGTGCAGGCGAGTCGTGAGAAAGATCATCAGCCAGAGCATCTTTTCCCACCACCCGCTCACGAAGAATGCGCTGACCGCGAAGGAAAGTAGTCCTGCCTCAAGCCCGAGAGCCACGTTAGCGGGGTGAGTCCTTCCGGCCGCCAATGCGCGCCTGCGATTCCGCTCTAGCGTCCAGAATGGCGCCAATAGGGTGCCAACGAAGAGAATTCCCCCTGGAATACCCAATTCTGCGGTGACCTCGATATAGGTATTGTGGGCCAGGCTCTCAATACCTTCTCCATTCTCGTATCGAGTGACCGTCGGCTTAAAGTTGTGCAAACCGACACCTACCAAGGGATGCGCCGCTATCATTCGCAGACCGGCCTTCCAGGTGATGACCCGCGCCTGTTCTGCTAGTTTGTCGCCATAGGCCGGATTGGTGAATCGCTGCAAAACGGAAGATCCGGAGAAGAGAGCCAGTGGTACCGCTAAGGCAGCCACCAACACCAAATTCCGCACCCGATTGCGCGAGTTCCAGATGAGAAACAAAAAACCGAGGATCACACCGATGAATCCGCCACGCGAAGCGGCAAATGTCACCCCTAGCGCCATTAATCCCAGGCTGCCGAAACAGAACAGCCTCTCTCGTATGGGCCGGTTGCTCAATGCCCAGATAAACGCAATCGGCATCCAGAGACCCACTACCAAAGCATATTCGTTGGCATCGCCGAGCAGGCCGCCCGGGCGAAAACCAATCAGGTAACCGTATTTCTGTTGCTGGCGCACGGTGTACAGGGAAGCGAAACCCGCTGACCCAATGGCGACGAGCAGGGTCCAGCGAAGTCGTTTTCTTGAATCGACCAACGTTACAGCGGCAATGAAGAGCGTGGCTATCGAGATCACGTGAGAGTACGCCATTGCGCCCAAAGCGAGTTGGCCCCAATGGACGAAGTACGACGAGCACTGCCAGCAGAGCAGCAGCAAATACCAGCGCGCCTGGGCCGTCTTGAGAAAGTCCGGGTATACACCCCGCGTGGCGATTCGCGCGAGCGCGATCAAGAAACACACCACCCCCAGGGCTTTGATGATCGTGAAGGTTCCGAAGAATTCCCGTCCCCAAAACGGATGTTGGTCAAGCGGCATGATGGCAATTAGCCAGTAGAAGAAAACCATTGCTTTGCGTCCGAGTGCGGGTGATTGGTTCCGTCTAGATCTGTGGCTCAACCCGGTGGCGCCTTAGGCGTGCAATGATACTCGGCCGCCACTTCTCCTGTTCCGCCATATACCGGAGAGTGATGTTGCTTACCGGCGCGCGTTCGGCGCGCACCATCCTCAGGCCGCGTAGACCGTCTCGAATGCCGCTCAAAACCGGCCGGTAACTCGAACTGCGATACGCAAAGTATGCCATCATGGCCAGTTTTGGCACTACAAAGCAGAGCCCAGCCCAGAAGCGATAGTCTTTGTAGGCCGTCCAGATGAAGTTCCGAGTGAAGTAGTAGTACTGCCGGCCGGTGGTTCGTCCCTGTTGGGAAGCCCAGTGATTCACCCGAACCCAGGGGGTATGGAGAATGCGGAAGCCCTGGTCCAGGATGCGGAGGACCATATCATGCCCTTCGGCGCCGTAGAAAAGCGGCTCGTAGTACAAACCACATCGGTCGAAAACTTCCCGCCGGAATGCGGACGCACCTTCACCAAACCAATTCGTTTCGAACTCCCGATCGACGTAGTCCTCAAATGGTCGAGTATGGCACCATTCCCGAACTCGAACTTCGCCCGTTTGGGGATCGCAGACCTGCAGTGCCAGGACGTGGTAGGCGGGTCGCTGTGCAAATTCCCTGACGATGTTGCCGAGTTCCCGCGGCGACGCGAAGCACACATCGTCGTCGATGACGACGATCACGTCGCCCAGCGCGGCACGGATCCCAGCGTTTCGCCCGCAGCACGCACCTAAGTTTGCCGGCAGGTCAAGGAGCCTGATCCTTGGGTCGAGTGCGCGGACGAGATCCCCTATGTCGTCTTCGGAGTGATTGTCCACGACAATGATCTCGCGATGTTCATATTCCTGCGCCAATGCGGCGCGGAGAGTCTTCTCGATGATCTCGCGGCGTTTGTAATAGAGGATGACAATGCTGGCTAGTGGCGATGTGGTCCCCATGATTCGTAGTGGCTGTTGTTTCTGTGGAATAAGAGGTCAATCGAGCTGGCTGGCTACCGGCCGGCAACGCCTGCCTTGCGCAGGGCCACCACCACGTCACGAATCGGGAAGTAAACCCTGTCGTTCGCCAAAATGTATTTCACAAACCAAGGATAATGGGACACGTAGAACATGGCGGTGTTGGCGAAATCTCTCGGTGGCGGTTCGAACGTCGCGACGTGGCGGTCCCAATCGCCATCCACCGCAATTTCTTCCGGTGCCATCCTCCCAACGCCCTTTTTCGCGGCCAGGACAACATGGCGCGATTTCCCCGGATCCAAATCAACCAGGCGCATCGCCGTAGCGTCGAGTGCTACCGCGTCGCGACTGGCCAGAATTACGTCCAACTGCCGGGGATTGCCGGCAACCGGCCCGCGGCCGTCCATCCCCACAATTCCATCCATCAGGACGAGATTAGGATGCAGCACTTCCTGGATGGAGGAGAGCAGCATATGGATGGAACGGTGGTAGCGTAGGCGGTCGCGGCAATCGGGAACACAGCCCCATTGGTTCTTCAATGCCCCCGTGAAGTAGGTGAGGGCATGCGTTTTCAAGACAGGGACGTTGATGTACGCGTCGGCCTCCAGAAGCTGTCGAGGCAGGGCGAGTTGCCCGATCGGTGGGCAATTCACCAGCTTGCTTGGCCCTTCGGAGAAGTTCACCAACTCAACGCCGAGTTGTTTTGCCATTTCCACGTAGCCCGAAGCGGCGAAAGCCTGCCATGGATTCTGGCGAAGGTGGCCGGATTCGCCGATGTAAATCCGGTTGGTTCGAGTCAGAAGAGCCTCACACAGCGCTCTCATCAGCCGGACGTCGGTATTACAGGCCGGCACTTTGTCCGGTACGGCCGTGCAGAGATTCGGTTTGATGAATACCGAAGCCCCTCTGCTCAACCATCTCTCCCAATCGCAGATGGTCAGGCACTGTCTGACTGCTTCATCGATCGGCAGCGCGGAGACACTTCGCAAGACAACCGTGCTTTTTGTGCTTTGAGTCATGATGTCACGCCCACAGTCGCCAGGACCCGGGCACGACCAGAAGTTGGCCTGAGCGAAAACCTCTTCTCCACGGCGACGAACAGAATCGTTGAACTGGCCCACGTCGCGGCAAAGCTGGCCAGCAGCGCCAACAAGAAAACTGGTGTCTGCGCCGCTGAACGGGATGCCGCTATGAAGGGCCAAATCAACGCCACACCTTGCAGCGTCAGGCCGTGGATGAGGTAGTAAGAGTAACTCATGTTCCCCAGGTAACGGAGCGGCGTCCACGAAAACACGCGTTTCAGCAAGCCATCGAAAGAGCAACAGTACGCAGCGCACCAGAACATGCTGATGGCGAAGGCTACGGTCTTGTAGGGCCCCTGGTATGCGGCCACGCCGGGAGCGGGGTCACGGCCCGCCCACCAGGCGGGAAGCCATTTGAATAGATCGTGGTGGGAATCCAGGAGATAACCGTAGACCAGGCATGTAACGAACAAGACAATGGCTAGCACTTCGCCACCCCGGCTTAGAGTCCTCCGGAAACGCTCACTCGACAGGCTCTCGTACAAGAGGATGCCCACCACGAACATCAGGGCGCGAACGTGCGACCTGGGAATCGTAAAGCAGAAAGCCAGATATCCAAACCATATCCCGAGGAAAAATACGATCCGGCTTCTCCGCTTCCAGTTCCACAAGCACGTCGCACGGATGACTAGGGCCGAGATCAGGTAGAAGAACAGCTCGTAGCTGAGACTCCAAGCGACGGTGATTAGAGGCTTGATGTCGAAAACGCCGGGGAGCAGGAGCAGATTCTGCGCGAGGTACACCCCTGCTTCCGGCCAGGACAGGCCCCGCAGTTTGCTCACACTGGGGACGACGAACGAGAGTGCGCCATATAATCCAAAGACGGCCAGGAACGTGGGATAAATCCGTATCACGCGCCGTCGCAAAAAACGTAGCGTGGTGTTGTTGTGCCGAATCAGGGCCGCGTAGATCAGATATCCGCTCAGGACAAAGAACAGGTCCACGCCCGCGTTGCCGATCAGACCCAGAAAGCGGGTGGGTTGCGAAAGCAGTTCCGAGCCTCGTGCATAGATCCCAAACAACGCATCAAAGTGCACAAAAAACACCAAAAGGACCGCCAGGCCGCGCAGGCCCTCCATCGGCGTGAGTCTTCCCGGTCCTGCGGAAAGTTCGTAGGTGCGGCTTAACAGCCTGGCCACGGACTTCGCGCCAGGCCAGGCAGCCAAGGGCGGGACCACTCTCGTGGCTTTGAGACTGCGCGCCCCATCACGAAGATGAAGAACGGGATTCGTCATGCGGCCGTAGTCTCCAGGAATCGCCTGTAGCCTTCGCTGACCATCCGCCCCGCGATGCTCCATGACGGCGGCCCCAGGCGGTTGGGAATGCCGGCCACCCCGGACATCGTCGCTGAAATAGCCTCCCAAGCGGCGTCCGGAATTGTACAGTTCCGGCCGTGCTCCAGCAATTGAGGCAGCCGGAAAAGGATCTCCGCGGCGCTGCCGTACACCCAATAGCGCGGCGAAGCAAGGAGCAACCGGGCCCAACGCGGCCACTGCCGCCAACTGCGGAGCCATCCTGAGCGGCGCAACAGAGACGCCCAGCCGCGCAGCCTGACGCTAAGGGGCTGGAGCGCCATCCAGCGCTCCATCAACTCGGAGTTGGGACAATCCGCCCGTGTCCCCGTGAGCCTCGACAACTCCCATCGCCAAAGGCCTTCCGCGTAGTTGACCGCATCGTGGAAGAGCCCCGTGACAGTCCTGGGATACGGGCCGGACCCGACCTTGAAATTCGTGCACGCCGTTACTACGCCGGCGAATTCGGCCAAGGGAAAGGGTGCGCCCGCGTCAGTTGCTTGTTCCGCCATCTCCTGGAGAGCGCTCGCCCGCTCGCCGTATGTGGGAAGATAACGGCCAGTGAACACCAGATACGATGTGGCCATGTCGAGTAACAACTTGACGCTGCGATAGCGGGCCGCGGCGGACTGTGGGTCTCCGGACACCGCCACGGCCTCGATCAGTTCAATGATTCGATTGGCCAACAGGCGCCATGCGTCTTCGAGCGAGATCTCGGCCGCCTGGAACGCAGGCACGAGCGAGAGGATTCCTTGCTCGCCCGCGACCACTCGACCGCAAGTCCGGAGTTCGTATGTGGCAATGTGCGGAGGCAGTTTGCGGAAGTAGCCGCCTTCGACGGCGGCGAGGCCGATGTCCGCCGCGATGTTCTTCGACCTGAGAACGGTCTCCACCTCGCGGGCAACTCCTTGGACTGCTGGCTCGGCCGGAATGCGGTCTTGAAACACCAGGAAAAAATCGGCATCGCCCAGCAGCTTCCAGTAGCCGGCATCGCGCACCCAAGTGGCCTCATCGCGCGCTATGCTGCCCGTCAATACCAGCGCGCGCACGGACGCGCCGAACTGCGCCGTGCAGACGCGCACGGTCTCTTCGCAGATGGCCGATCGCATTTGCCGTGCGATTAGCAAGTCACATTCCGCGCCGGGTCGTCGTTGCTGGTCGAGTTGCATGAGGAGAGCCTGCCAGGCTTATAATCGAGAGATAAGAGTCTGAATGTGGCGAATGGGAGTTCCGGTGGCCACGCCTGTGGGCCTTGCAGAGTGTCTTGCCGCGGCCAGAGCGCTGGTTGTTCACGGCGGGTACAGAGAGGCGTTCGAGCGTAGTGTGCGCGAACTTACCGGGGCCGCGTTCATTGGCACGGCCAGTTCCGGCAGGGCGGCGCTGTTTTTCATCTTGCAGGCGATGAAGCGCGGTAATTCGCGGGACGAAGTCATCGTGCCGGCCTTTGTTTGCCCATCGGTAGCGCGCGCGGTCGTGAAAGCGGGCCTCAAACCAGTCGTATGCGATGTCGGCCCGCACGGCTCCGGACTGGACCTCGACTCCCTTGAAAGCGTGATTTCCGGCCGAACCCTCGCTGTGATCGTCGCGCACCTGTACGGCTATCCTTGCGACCTCATGGCAGTAGCGGATCGCGCGCGCACCGGCGGGGCGATGCTGATCGAAGATGCCGCGCAGGCATTTGGCGCAAAGGTCCATGGACGGTTGGCCGGCACCCTCGGCGATGCCGGCATGTTTAGCTTCGGCATGTCGAAGGTGCTGTGGAGCGCAGGAGGGGGAGTGATTGCAATCTCCAATCCGGACCTGACTCGGCGAGTGGCGCTCTCTCTTTCGCAGGCGTTGCCACCAACCGGATGGAGCCAAATGGCTGACGCTTTCAAAATGGCCCTGCTCGCGGCTCTGTTGCGGTCGCATCATCTCGGCCCACTCGACGCGGTGTGGAGCAGCCAAATGAGAGGAAAGGGCGACTGCGACGATTTCCGAGCCGCCGCTCTTTCTGAGACTCATGCCGCGGTAGCGTGCTCCCTGCTTCGCCGCCTCACGGAGATTGCAGCGGTCCGTGCCTCCAATGCCAACTATTTTTCCACTCATCTCTCGCAGTATCCCGGCCTGGTTCTGCCGCTGGTCGCTGCCGGGTCGGAGCCGGCTTTTCTGCGGTACCCAATCGTGATCGACGACATTGCCAGGAAGAGAGACTTGTTGACTCGGTTGCGCGAGGCGGGAATCAACGCGTCCGAAATGTACGCCCGCGACTCGTACGACGGGGTGCTCGCCCTGGCAAGCCGCCGCGTGGACTGCCCGCGAAGTGAGTATCTTCTCGATCGTATGCTCAACCTTCCGACCCATTCATTTGTCACTGCGCGCGATCTCACGCGCACCGTCGAGGTATTCGGCTCGGTACTTGGAGGTTTCAAGCATTTCTGAAACCCTTGCGGCCATTTCGGGCGCCGCCTCACAAGCGGAATCGAATAGGATGGCTCGGCATTGCACCGCATCCGCGGCCTCGAGATCTGACGAACTGTCTCCAACAAGGACTGACTGGCTCAAGTCGATATGCCAATCCCGGCTGGCCTCCCTCAAAAGCCCGGGCCTCGGCTTCCGGCACTCGCAATGCTCATCGGAG
>Ga0209698_10000358_pt1 | contig 51579 bp, 44 predicted proteins | sample LitLauG_LLR_2012_FD_187203 | JGI IMG/M metagenome (GOLD analysis project Ga0209698, IMG submission 187203) | Freshwater sediment microbial communities from Pennsylvania, USA - Little Laurel Run_MetaG_LLR_2012 (SPAdes) (version 2) | ecosystem: Environmental > Aquatic > Freshwater > Creek >...
GGCGGTGAGGACATCCCGGTACGCCTGACGGTCGGTTCCTGGCGTCTCGTCGGCCCCCCGAACGCCCGCCTCCAGCTGTCCGCCGTGACCGCCTCCGGGTTGGCGTCCACCCGCTCGGTGCTGCGCGCCGGCTATCCGTATGTGGCCAACATCGTGACTGACCCGACCATCGCCGTGACCATCGGCGCACCCACCGGCATCAGCCTCTGCGCCGGCTGACAGCCCAGCGAGGGGCCGCCCGCCTCGGCCGACCTATCGCCCCGGCCCGGGCGCCGCGACCTGAGGGCTAGAGCCCCCAGGGGATGCCCAGCAAGTACCACCCGAGGTAGAAGACGGTCCACACGGCGGCCAGGGCCACGAAGTACGGGATCATCAGCGCGATGACCGTTCCGATGCCCGACCTCTTGTCGTAGCGGGCGGCGAACACGACGATGAGCGGGAAGTAGGCCATGATCGGCGTCACGATGTTGACCGGGGAGTCACCCACCCGGTAGGCCGCGAGAACGGCGGACGGGTCCACGCCGAGCCGCAGGAACAGCGGGATGAAGATCGGTGCGAGCAGCGCCCACTTCGCGATCGCCTGCGGGATGATGATGCCGATCACCAGCGTGATCAGGATAGCTATGAGTAGCAGCCAGCCGGCGCCAATGTTGATGCGCTCGATGAGATCGCCCAGTTTCACCGCCGCCACCTGCGGCATGTGGGAGTAGTTGAAGTAGGCAATGAACTGGGCGATCAGCAAGAAGAGCAGCAGCAGCCCCGCGAGCCCTGCCCACGACGTGGTGACCGCATCGATGACCTGGGTGCTGGTACGCAGGGTGCCGGCCCCGCGTCCGTAGCCGAGGCCAGCGGCCAGGAACAGCAGGGAGATAATGACGATGAGGCTGTCCATGAACGGAGACGTGCCGATGATGGCGCCGGTGTGCGGGTCCCTCAGCGGGGCGCCGGGCGGCAGGGTCACCGCAAGCACGACGGCCACCGCGACGAGCAGGTAGATCCCCGCGAACCGCAGTCCGCGGCGCTCGGCCTCGCCACTGGTCTCTGGCCCGGAGTCGGCCGTCTGGATGTCCTTGTCTGTGGCGTTCGGCGCAACGGACGGGTCGTAGGTGCCGAGGCGGCGTTCCACGACGCGGGAGGTGATGAAGCCGAGCAGTGCCGTGAGAAGGATGGTGGACCCGATGCCAAACCACAGGTTCGCCGTGATGCTGATCGACTTGGCCGGATCCACCAGGTGGATCGACTCGTTGGTGATCTCAGTGATGACCGCGTCGGTCGGGGTGACGAGGAAGTTGACGCCGAACCCGCCAGCCACCCCGGCGAAGGCGGCGGCCATGCCGGCGAGCGGGTGGCGCCCCACGCTGAGGAAGGCCGCTGCCCCCAGCGGGATGAGCACCAGGTAGCCGGCATCGGACGCGATGGAGGAGATGATCCCGAGAAAGACGATGATGTAGGTGAGGACGGCAGGCGCGGACGCGGCGACCAGCTTGCGGATGAGGGAGGCGATCAGTCCCGAGCGCTCCGCGACCCCGACGCCGATCATCACGATGAGGATGATCCCCATCGCGGTGAAGCCCATGAAGTTGGAGACGAACGAGGTGAAGAGGTAGCGGATACCCTCGACTGTCAGCAGCCCCTGGATGTGCACCGTCTCGGTGACCACGTGGTAGTCCGTGGAGAGCGGCGCCTGCGGAGGCAGGATCTCCGCCGGCAGCACCGAACCGCCCACGTCCACCGCGGAGACGCTCTGCGCGGGCGGCTTGGCCACCTCGTAGGTCGCACCCACTCCCACCCAGGCCAGGATCTGCGACAGCACGATCACGCCCACGCACAGCGCCAGGAAGAGGATCGCCGGGTGAGGGACCTTGTTTCCGACCCGCTCGATCAGGTCGAGAACGCGCTGGATCGCCCCGGGCTTCTTCTGCTGCGGGGCCTCGGCAGCGGTGGCGGTGCTCACGCGCTCCCCCCGGACACCGCCAGGCGTCCGAGGAGGTCTGCGATCGCCAGCGTGGTGCGCTCAAACTCGTCGAGCAGCACCCGCTCGTTGGGGCCGTGGATGTTGGCGTAGCCGTCGGCCGTACCCCCCAGCAGGATGGCGGCATCCGGTGCTGCCTCGTGCAGGGACGCCACCAGCGGGATCGACCCGCCCGCGCCAGCCACGACAGTGGGACCGCCCCAGGCCTGCTCCCAGGCAGCCTGAGCCGCGGCGACCGCCGGCCCGCTGAGCTGGGCGGCGTACCCCTGGCCCGTCTCCTGCGCAGCCACGACCAACTCCACGCCGAACGGTCGGACCGCCTGAAGGTGGGAGACGACCGCGGCCTGGGCCTCGGACGGGTCCTGCTGCGGGTGCACGCGCACGTTGAGCTTCGCCCGGGCGTAGGGGGACACGGCGTTGAGCGAGTCGTCCACGCTGGGCACGTCGATCCCGATCACGGTGATCGCCGGTCCCGACCACACCCGGGAGCCCAGCGTCCCGGTGCCCATGAGGGGGGTGTCTCCCACTACCTCAGCAAGCTCACGGAACTCCGCCTCGTCAGGACCGTCCCCGGTCCAGTCCTCGCGCCGCAGCCCCGCTACAGCGACGTCCCCGCGTGCGTCGTGCAGCGTCGCCAGCGCATGCAGCACGGCCAGCAGCGCGTCCGGCGCCGCCCCGCCGAACGACCCGCTGTGCTTGGCCGAGGCCAAAGTACGGGCCTCGACCACCACGTTGGCCATGCCACGCAGGGCGACGGTCAGCGTCGGGACACCGGGGCGGACGTTGCCCAGGTCCGCGATGATCATGACGTCGGACCCGAAGCGGTCCGGGTCCTGCGGAGGGTAGGTCGTGAAGGCCCCGCCGCCGACCTCCTCCATCCCCTCCACCACGACCTTGACGCCGACCGGGGGCCGCCCGTCCCAGGCACGCAGAGCACCCACGATTGCCATGATGTTGGACTTGGTATCCGCCGCGCCGCGGCCAATCAGGGCGCCGTCACGCACCTCAGGCACGAACGGCGGCGTGTGCCACAAGGCCTCGTCGCCGGCAGGGACCACGTCGTAGTGGCTGTACAGCAGCACCGTTGGTGCGCCGGGCGGCGCCGGGATCTCCCCGAAAACGACGGGCGCGGTCTGCGGCAGCTCGATGGACTCGGTGGTGCAGCCGGCCTCCCGCAACAGACGAGTCACCTCGTCATGGGCCTTGAGCAGCTGCTCGTGGGTGGCCGGAGGGTAGCCGCGCACCGACACTGACGGCACCGAGACCAGGCCCACCAGATCAGCTATCAGCTGTGGCATCAAGCTGCGGACCCGCTCCCCCATAGGGCTGTCGGCAGACACCGTGGACCCTCCCCTGTTCTCGCCTGGTCGCCGGACTCCCGGCCGGCGTGCGGCGTGCATCCCACCCTCGTGACCGGTGCGCGCAGGCAGCGTATCGGCGGGTCGCACCGCACGCCCCCCCAACCCGGCATGAGTCGGATCGGGGCGGCGCCTCCCCAGGACGCCCAGCCGAGGGGGTCGGCGTAGGCCTCGGGGACAGGAGAGGGTGCCCCCAGCAAATGAGGTGCCCCTCTGGGGGGGCGGCCATCCGGGTGCGCCCGCGAAGCGGGGCCGGCGTGCATAGGCTGCCGTCACCCAACCGGGCACCAGCGACCCCGACACCTCTGGGTGGCGGGCTGGGGAGGACACATGGCGCGCCTCGTCACGGGAGCCGAGCCCGAGGTCACCACACGGGTCTCCACCGGCACGCCACCCGAGCCCGAGGACATCATCGCCGTCGTCCAGGAGGCCCACCGCCGCTACCGCGACGTGAACGACGGCACAGTCGCCTCCTACATCCCCGCTCTGGCCGCGGCCTCAGCGGGGCTGTTCGGGGTGTGCGTGGCCGGACCGGCAGGCCGCGTCTTCGGGGTTGGAGATGTGGACGTGACGTTCTCCATCCAGTCTGTCTCCAAGGCCTTCGTCTACGCCCTGCTATGCGATAGGTACGGCCCCGCGGAGCTGCAGGAGAAGCTTGGCGCCAACAACACTGGCCAGGCGTTTGACTCCGTCATCGCGGTGGAGCTGAGCCCTGACCGACTGACGAACGCCATGGTCAACTCCGGTGCCATCGCCGCCACCAGCCTGGCGCCGGGTGAGTCCGCGGACCAGCAGTGGGCCTTCGTCCAGGACGGCCTGTCGGCGATGGCCGGACGGCAGCTGACGCTGAACCAGGAGGTCTTCACCTCCGAAAGCGGGTCCAACCAGCGCAACCGCGGGCTTGCGCATCTGCTCTACGGCTACGGGTTGCTGTACTGCCCGCCTGAGGTGGCCGTGGACACCTACACGCGGCAGTGCTCGCTGGACGTCACCGCAACGGACCTGGCGGTGATGGGGGCCACCTTGGCCAACGGCGGCCGGAACCCGCGGACGGGCGTGCAGGTCGTTAGCCCCGCCTCCTGCGAGCGGACCCTGGCAATCATGGCTGCGTGCGGCCTGTACGAACGGTCCGGAGACTGGCTGTTCGAGATCGGGCTGCCGGGCAAGAGCGGGGTCAGCGGCGGGATCGTCACCGTCGCGCCGGGTAAGGGCGGCCTGGCGACCTACTCGCCCCGTTTGGACGCCGCCGGCAACAGCGTCCGAGGCCAGCTGGCGACCGCGTACGTCGCCCACCAGCTGGGTCTCAGCCTCTTCGCGTCGGCGCCGCCCGCTGCGACGGCTGGGTGACGGGATGGCCCGTAGGCACCAGCCGACGCAGTGGTCACAGTGGGGCTTGGCGACGGCCGCGCACGGCGCTACGGTCGCGCGATGACACCTGCGGCGAGCCCCGACGGCGTCCACGTCCTGGACGCCGCCATGGGCGAGATCATCGAGGCCATCCACTCTGGGGTGATCGAGCCGGCGGTCGCGATCGCCCGCATGCACGACCGGGGGATCCTGGCCACCGCCGCCGATCTGCGCGTGCCGCAGCAGCGCGACCCCGGTTTCCCGCAGGCAGCGTCCGCCTAACCGGCGCGGCACTCTTGCGGGTGACCCGGGGGTGATCGCAGCTAGTCGTCCGCGCCGGGTGACTCAGCGGCGCTGGGCTGTGCCATCACCGTCGCGAACAGCACGACGCCGAAGAGCAGAATCGTGATCACGTGCACGCCCGAGCACCACAGGCAGATCGCGTTGATCCGGAACAGCTCGGCCCACACCAGGTAGAAGACGAAGAGAACACCGGTGGTCGCGCCGATCATCCGTACCCAGCGCAGCGCCGGCAGCCGCCACGCGACAGGCAGGCACAGTGCGGTCATCCCCACGAAGTACAGGAGTCCCAGCAGCGCCACCGGCGCACCGTGGAAGTCGGAGTACGACGACGTGGTGACCGCCAGGCAGTTGATGGTGCCCTTGTCCGAGCACAGCAGGCTCGCCGACTGGGTGTAGTGCTCGAACGTCAGGTAGGTCGCGTCCGCCAGCCCCGCCACGCAGAGCAGGAGGGACACCACCACCGTCCAGGTCGGGACGCTCCACCGCCCGGACCGGGCTGCTCGCTCGGTCGTCTGGCCGGACACGGCTAGCTGGGCACGTGCGACGACGCGGCCTGCACCCCGGCGCTGCTGCAGACCGACGCCGGGGCGTCATGGGTGAGCTTGCAGATGGTCGCGGTGAGGACGTTGGCGCTGCCGACGATGGCTTGGGTGACCGGGGAGCTCGGGTTCTTCAGGTCGGCCGCGATCTGCTCGTGGCTCAGCCCCGCGAGCACCTGCGGGGAGTACTGGGGGCCGTGCAGCAGGTACGTCCCCCCCATGTCCATGAACGGGATGGACCCGGAGTCCCCCGACGGAACGTACGGCGGCGCGTCGTACTGGTCGACGACGGCCAGGTCGGACTTGGAGGGCGTGTCCAGCGGGACGTATCCGCCGGCGGGGTCCGGCTGGTTGGTCGTGGTCTCGTACCCCGTGAACGACACGTACTGGCTGGAGTAGCCGGCGCCGTGGAAGCTCAGCGTCGAGGTGGAGGGGTAGACGTCCGACGACGACGACGTCGTCTGACCGAGGTTCGACCAGGTGCCGAACCGAGACAGGGCCACGGCGACAGACCAGCGCTCCGCGGCGCAGTAGGGGCAGAACTCCGCCCCGTAGTACAAGATGCGCGGCTTGCCGTCAGCGGTCAGCGGCTTCGCGGTGGGGTGGTAGGTGATCACCGGCGACAGAGTGGAAGGAGCGCCGACGGCGTCGAAGGTGCTCGACGGCACCGAGGTGACCGCGCTGACGACCGAGGCGCTAGCGGCGCCGCTGGCAGTGGCGGCCGCGGGGGCCTTCTGCGTCAGCTTCAGGACGACAAGCCCCACGATGATCAGGAGCACCAAGCCGAAGACGCCGCCCACCACCAGCGTGCTGCGTCGACGAGCGGCGCGCTCGGCCTGCGCCTGCTCCTCACGAAGCCGCGCGGCGCGCGCCTTGCGATCCTCCTGGACCGAGCTGCGGGCCACCGGGCTCCCCTTTCCGTCACCGACTCCGTCCTGCCAGCATCGGCAGGCCAGATGCCAGGGTAGACGGAAAGCGCGCACGATCCGTTCCCGGCAGGGCCGTCCCGCTGCCGTGGCCGCCGACGTCGGCGGCTACCCTCAGCGTTCTCTTAGCCCTCTCTCAGGCCTGACCCCAGCGGCAACCCCTCGTCCACATGGTCGCGGTGCGCCAGATGACTACGCAGAGTGACGGCGCAGGGTGGGAGCGCCGCACCCTGACCGCCCCGACCTGATTGACTGCTGGCTCCATCCGCCCGCCCCCTAGTGCCGTCCCTGGGTGCGGCGCGCGGACCACGCGGACGAAGGGAGCGGGCGTGCAGGTCTGGCCAGGGACGCCGTACCCGCTGGGGGCAACCTTCGACGGGGCCGGCACCAACTTCGCGCTGTACTCCGAGGTCGCCGACGCGGTGGACCTGTGCCTGATCGACGACGACGGCGCGGAGCGACTGGTGCGCCTGACGGAGCGGGACGCCTTCGTCTGGCATGCCTACATACCCAGCATCCAGCCCGGGCAGCGGTACGGCTACCGCGTCCACGGACCGTTCCATCCCGCGCAGGGGCTGTGGTGCAACCCCGCCAAGCGACTGCTCGACCCCTACGCCAAGGCCATCGAGGGCCAGCCGCGGTGGTCCGACGCCCTCTTCGCCTTCCGCCGCGACGCCACCGACGCCCCCAACGAGGAGGACTCCGGGCCGTACGCGATGACGTCGGTGGTCATCAACCCGTTCTTCGACTGGCGCGAGGACCGGCACCCACGCGTGCCGTACCACCACGCGGTGATCTACGAGGCCCACGTCCGCGGCCTGACCATGACCCACCCGGAGCTGCCCGACGCCATCCGCGGCACCTACGCCGCGATCGGCCACCCGGTGATCATCGATCACTTCCAGCGCCTCGGCGTGACCACCGTCGAGCTGATGCCGGTGCACCAGTTCGTCCAGGACCAGCGCCTGGCCGACCTCGGTCTGAGCAATTACTGGGGCTACAACACCATCGGCTTCCTCGCCCCGCACAACGGCTACGCCTCCTACGGTCAGCGCGGGCAGCAGGTGCAGGAGTTCAAGGAGATGGTCCGCTCCCTGCACGCGGCCGGCATCGAGGTCGTCCTGGACGTGGTGTACAACCACACGGCGGAGGGCAACCACGAGGGGCCCACGCTGTCCTTCCGCGGTATCGACAACCCGTCGTACTACCGCCTGCACGACGACGACCCCCGGTACTACATGGACACCACGGGCACCGGGAACAGCCTGCTGATGCGCTCGCCCCACGTGCTACAGATGATCATGGACTCGTTGCGGTACTGGGTACAGGAGATGCACGTCGACGGCTTCCGCTTCGACCTGGCCGCCACCCTCGCCCGCCAGTTCCATGAGGTCGACCGGCTCAGCGCCTTCTTCGACCTGGTGCAGCAAGACCCCATCATCTCCCAGGTCAAGCTGATCGCCGAGCCGTGGGACATCGGTGAGGGGGGCTACCACGTCGGCAACTTCCCGCCGCTGTGGACCGAGTGGAACGGCAAGTACCGCGACACCGTCCGCGACTTCTGGCGGGGCGAGTCGGCCGCGCTTGCGGAGTTCGCCTCCCGCTTCACCGGGTCGTCGGATCTGTACCAGTCCACCGGGCGCAAGCCGTACGCGTCGGTCAACTTCGTGACCGCGCACGACGGGTTCACCCTCAACGACCTCGTGTCCTACAACGACAAGCACAACGAGGCCAACGGGGAGGACAACCGCGACGGGGAGTCATTCAACCGGTCCTGGAACTGCGGTGTTGAGGGACCCACGGACGACCCGGACGTCTTCGAGCTGCGCCAGCGCCAGAAGCGCAACCTGATGGCCACCCTGGTGCTGTCGCAGGGCGTGCCGATGATCGTGCACGGCGACGAGCTCGGCCGCTCCCAGGACGGCAACAACAACGCCTACTGCCAGGACAACGAGCTGGCCTGGGTGGATTGGGACCTGGACGAGAACGACATGGTGATGCGCGACTTCACCCGTTCGGTGGTCAGGCTGCGCCGCGAGCACCCGGCGTTTCGCCGTCGCCGGTTCTTCGAGGGTCGCTCGCCCCGTGGGGCAGGCATCGCGGACATCGCCTGGCTGCAGCCCTCCGGGACACCGATGACGGACGAGGACTGGAACAACGGCTTTGCGAAGTCACTGATGGTCTTCCTCAACGGCGACGCGATCGACAGCCCCGACCCCGTTGGCCGGCGGGTCCGCGACGACTCCTTCCTGCTGCTGTTCAACGCCTACCACGACCCGGTGGACTTCACCCTGCCCGACGGCAGCTACGGAGCAGCCTGGGAGGTAGCCATCGACACGGCCGACCCGTCGCTGGGGGACGCGCGTGCCCGCCGGGCGGGGGACGTCGTCACCGCGGCCGGCCGCTCCCTGGCGGTCATGCGTCGGGTGGCGACGGCAGAGGAGCGGGCACGGGACCGTTGAGCAGCCTCGCGCCGGCCTGAGACAGCGAGGCGAGGCGGGACAGCGCCCGGCGGTACTTCTTGCGGTAGCCACCGACGAGGAGCTCGGGCGTGAACAGGGTGTCCAGGGGCGCACCCGCGCTGAGCAGGGGGACGTCGCGGTCGTACAGCCGGTCCACCAGCACGACCAGGCGCAGCGCCATCGCCTGGTCCTCCAGGGGTGTGACGCCGCTCCAGCCCGCGACGCTGACCCCGTCGACCAGCGCCGCGTAGGCGCTGGGGTGCAGCCGCGCGAGGTGGGTCAGCAGGGCGGGGAAGTCGTCGAGCACGCCGCCGGGCACCCGGGCCAGGACCGACGACAGCTCGTCAGGTGGCAGCGGTGCGGCCGCGGCGGCCAGGCCGCGGTGACGGTAGTCCTCGCCGTCAATGCTGACCACGGCGAACCGGGCCGCCAGCCCCTGAATCTCCCGGCTGAAGTCCTCCGCGGAGAAGCGGCCCTGACCCTGGGCGTCGGGCAGCGTGTTCGACGTCGCGGCCAGCGCCACCCCCGCGGCGGCCAGGTGGCCCAGCAACGTGGACATCAAGACCGTGTCGCCCGGGTCGTCCAGCTCGAACTCGTCGACGCACACGAGCCGGTGCGCCGACAGCAGCCGGGTGACCGCTGCGAAGCCCACGGCGCCCACCAGGTGGGTGTACTCCACGAACGTGCCGTACGTCGCCGGTCGAGGCCCCGCGTGCCACAGGGCCGCGAGCAGGTGGGTCTTGCCGACCCCGAACCCGCCGTCGAGGTACAGCCCACCCGTCGCCGGGGCGCCCTGGCGGCGCCACCCCCGGGCGCGGGGGGCGTCCAGCCGGTCGGCGAACGCCGCCACGGCCGCCAGCGCCGCGGCCTGGCTCGGCTGACGGGCGTCGGGGTGGTAGCTGGACAGGGTCGCGTCCGAAAAGTGCGGGGGCGGCACGAGCTGTGCGACCAGCTCCCCCGGGTGGACCCGGGGCCAGCGGTCGACGAGACGCAGCTGGTCGGGCACGAGGAGTGAGGCTAGCGACGTGACAGCATCGGTGACGTGCGCGCCCTCCTCGCCCCCGACCCGCTGACCTCCCCCGACGGCGAGGTCGACCTCGCCGCCCTGTACGCGCTGCCGGTAGGCCTGCGCCATCTGCGGGCCAACTTCGTCACCTCTGTGGACGGCTCCGTCGGTGACGCGAACGGACTGAGCGGTGGGCTGTCCGGACCCGGCGACCGTGCGCTGTTCTCGCTGCTGCGCGCCGGGGCCGACGTCGTCGTCGTCGGCGCCGGCACCGTGCGGGCGGAGGGCTACCGGGCCGCCACGCTGCCTATCGCGGTCGTGTCAGGCGCGCTGGACCTGGAGCCCGACCTGGCGCTGTTCCACGGCCCCGTCCGGTCGTTGGTGGTGACGACCCGGCGCGCGCCTGCGTCACGGCTGCGTGTCCTGGCCGAGGTCGCCGACGTGCTGGTTGCCGGCGAGGAGCACGTGGACCTGAGGGACGCCTGCGCGCAGCTCGCGGAGCGTGGCCTGGCCCGCCAGCTGTGCGAGGGCGGTCCCCGACTCATCGCCAGCCTGGCCGCCGCCGACCTGGTTGACGAGCTGTGCTTGACCACGGCGCCGGTCCTGGCCGGGGGGGACGGGCCCCGGCTGCTGGTCGGGGCTCCCCCGCTGGATGCCCGGCTGCGGCTGGCCAGCGTGTGCGAGGAGGACGGTTTCCTGTTCACCCGGTGGCTGCGGGCCGTCGAGGACTCCTAGCGACCGACGGTGGCAGGATCGGGCGGTGGACCTACCCGTGATGCCCCCGGTCGCCCCCATGCTCGCTCGCTCCGTCCCCTCCGTTCCGCCCGCCGAGGCGGTGCCCGGCGGTCTGCAGTACGAGCCGAAGTGGGACGGCTTCCGCTGCGTGGTCTTCCGTGACGGTGACGAGGTCGTGCTTGGCTCACGCAACGAGCGGCCGCTGACCCGCTACTTCCCCGAGGTCGTGGACGCGGTCCGGGCACAGCTCCCCCCGCGCTGCGTGGTGGACGGGGAGGTACTGGCGGCGGTCGACGGCAAGCTGGACTTCGACACCCTGCTCAACCGCATCCACCCCGCTGCTTCCCGCGTGGAGATGCTGGCCCGCACCACCCCCGCCAGCCTGGTCGTGTTCGACCTGCTCGCGCTGGGTGACGACGACGTGCGCGCATGGCCGCAGCGCGGGCGGTGGGCAGCCCTGCGCGAGGCGATGGCGGGCTCCCAGCCACCGGTCTATTGCACCCCGGCCACCACCGACGAGGCCACCGCGCGGCAGTGGTTCACCGACTTCGAGGGGGCAGGTCTGGACGGGGTGGTCGCCAAGGCACGCGAGCTGCCCTACGTCGAGGACGCCCGACAGATGCTGAAGGTCAAGCACGCCCGCACCGCGGACTGCGTGCTGGCCGGGTACCGCTGGCACAAGAATGACCGCGTGGTGGGCTCGCTCCTTCTGGGGCTGTACGACGACACGGGCACGTTGCAGCACGTGGGCGTGGCCGCCTCCTTCCCGATGGCCCGACGCCGGGAGCTGGTCGACGAGCTAGCGGGGCTGGTCGTCAGCGACCCGGACACCCACCCGTGGTCCTGGGCGGGCTCCGCCCCGAGCGCCGACGGCGACCGCCGCCCGGGCGCCACCAGCAGGTGGAACGCGGGCAAGGACCTGTCGTTCGTGCCGCTGCGCCCCGAGCGCGTCGTCGAGGTCGGCTACGACCACATGGAGGGACGCCGGTTCCGGCACACCACCCAGTTCAAGCGCTGGCGCCCGGACCGCGAGCCGGACAGCTGCACCTACGCCCAGCTCCAGACGCCGCTGACGATGGACCTGGCCGCGGTACTGGCTGCTGGGTGAGCCCGCGGCGCCTAGTGCGCCACCGGGGTCCGACCCGCGCGCACCCGAGCGGGGACATCGAGGAAGAAGACAAGCGCCACGACCAGGTACCCCACGTACACCGCGACCTGCAGCGCGGTGGGGCTGGCCGCGTAGCCGAGGAAGGCGTGCGCCACATCGCCCAGCGCGGAGCCCTCCGACAGGACCCCGGAGGTGTTCCACAACGGCGTCCGCAGCGGGAGCCACCCCAGCTGCTGCATGTTCTCCACCGCGTCGGCGAGCAGCGCCGCCGCGAAGACCATCAGCAGGCCACCGATGACGGTGAAGAACCGGCCCAGGTTGATCCGATGACCCAGCCGGTACACCCACACGGCCACGCCCAGTGCGCAGACCACGCCCAGCAGGGCACCCAGCAGCGCGTTGTGCGCCGAGCCTGCGAACAGGATCGCCAGGGTGAACACGACGGTCTCCACCCCCTCGCGACCGACCGCCTGGAACGCGAGCAGCCCCATCCCCCAGCGGGTGCCGCGCGTGACTGCCTGGTCCGCCCGGGCCTTGAGGTCCCCCGCCAGCCCGCGGGCATGGGAGCGCATCCAGAAGGTCATGTACGTCAGCAGCACCACGGCCACCAAGAACGTGACCGTCTCGAAGATCGTCTGAGCGCGCGAGCCCGCGTAGGTCCGGATCGTGTAGAAGGCCACGGCACCCGCCGCGCCGGCCAGCACGAGGGCGGCTGCCACCCCGGCGAACACGTCCCGGAAGTACTGCCGCTGCCCGCTGCGGTCGAGGAAGGCCAGCAGGATCGCCACGATCATGCTGGCCTCGACACCCTCCCGCAGGAAGATGACAAACGTGGCCAGCATGGGTCGTCATCCTCCGTCTGGCGGCTCGGGTCACCGGCACATAAGGTAAGGCTTACCTAAGCAGTACGGTACGGGGCTATCCCGAGCCGGTCAAACCGACAGCGCTCGTGCGTTCGCGGACCGCCGAGGCCGGTGGTGGTGCGTTACGCGCGAGCGTCGCGCCGGCGGGAGCCTCGCTGGCGCCTCGAGGCGGGCTGGGCTGCACCGCGACGCGCCCAGCGGTCCCCGGGGACCGCGCCTGACCCAGCTGCGCCGCCCCGAAGGGCACGATGCCCCCATGACCGACGCCGTGCCGTCAGCTGCGCTGCGGGTGTGCGTCGTGTGCGCCGGCAACATCTGCCGCTCCCCGATGGCTGAGGTGGTGCTGCGTGCGCAGCTGGCGGAGGCGGGGCTCTCCGACCTGGTGGCCGTCGACTCCGCAGGCACGGGCTCCTGGCATGAGGGGCAGCCGGCCGACCCCCGCGCGGTAGCCGCCCTCGCATCGGTGGGCCTGGACGGTCGCGGGCACCGCGCGCGGGTGTTCCAGCCACAGTGGCTAGCCGAACGCGACCTCGTGGTGGTCATGGACACGACCAACCTCGCGGACCTGACGCGCATGGCGCGCGGCCGGCCACCCGACGGGCGGTTGAGACTCCTGCGGGAGTGGGACCCGGCCTCGGAGGGCTCGGCGGAGGTACCCGACCCGTACTTCGGCGACGATCGCGACTTCGCCAGCGTGCTCGCCACGGTGCGCCGCAGCACAGCGGGGCTCGTCGACGAGCTCGCGCGCCGTGCCGGGGACCACTCGGGCTAGCAGCAGACGGCACCCGCCTGGGCTGCGCACGCCAGGCGGGGCACCCGCCCGCCACCCAGCAGCCCGTGCCGGGGGTGGGTGGCGGCGCCTGCGCTAGCGTCGCCCCGTGGACTCCGCAGAGGGCTGGTACCTCGACCCGTTCGAGCGGCACGAGCAGCGGTGGTTCAGCAACGGGCGCCCCACGTCTCTCGTCCGCGACGGAGTGACCACCACGTCCGACGACCCCCCGGCGGCCTCCTGGGACGGGCCGCTGCGCGAGCCCGAGGAGATCCCGGCCAGGGACGAGACTCGCCGCGCGGACGAGCAGCCGCCGCCGAGCGCCGACCCGACCAGCCTCAGCTAGGCAGTAGGAGCGCGGCGACGCAGGGCACCTAGACGAACGCGCGGACCGCCAGGTACGCCGCGGCGCTGGCCACCGCGAACGGGACCCGGTCGGACGCGACACCGGCAAGGACGACCACGAGGGCCACTCCCCAGGCCCACGGCCGGGAGAGCCGTCGACGGATCGTCAGCCAGCTCACTGGCCGCCAGGTCCGACGTCGCGGGCGGCGTCCCGGCTGGGCTGCACGCGCTTGGGCTCGCCCGGCATCTTCGGGTAGTTCGGCGGGTAGGGCAGGTCTCCCACCCCGGCCGCCTCGTCCGCCGCGGCCCACTCCAAGAGGGTCCCGAGGTCATGGGCGACGGAGTCCAGGTCAGCCATCGGGTCCCCCACCGCCGCCAGACGGGCGGGGACGGTGCGCACCGTCAGGTCCGCGGGCACGACGTCCACGAGCTCCGCCCAGGTGACCGGCGCGGACACCGGGGCGCCCGGTCGGGCCCGGACGCTGTAGGCGCTGGCGATGGTGCGATCACGGGCGTTTTGGTTGTAGTCGACGAACACCTGTTCGCCCCGCTGCTCCTTCCACCACGCCGTCGTCACCGCGCCGCCCGCGCGCCGCTCCACCTCCCGGGCCAGGGCAATCGCCGCCCGGCGGACCTCGGTGAACGTCCAGCGGGGCTCGATCCGCACGTAGATGTGCACCCCACGGCTCCCTGAGGTCTTGGGGTAGCCGGTGAAGGAGAGCTCGGCCAGCACCTCGGCGACCGGGCCGAGCGCGACGGCTCTGGCCTCCTCGAAGCCGGTGCCCGGCTGGGGGTCCAGGTCGATGCGCAGCTCGTCGGGGTGGTCGGTGTCGGAGCAGCGGGTGTGCCAGGGGTGAAAGGTGACGGTGCCGAGGTTCGCGGCCCAGGCAACCTGGGCCGGCTCGTCCACCGCCAGCGCGTCCGCGTGCCGCCCCGAGGGAAAGGTCACCCTGCAGGTCCGCACCCAGTCGGGGGCGTGCGCGGGCACCCGCTTTTGGTAGATCTGCTCCCCGTCGACGCCGTCAGGGAAGCGCTGCAGGTACGTCGGGCGTGACCGCAGCGCCGTGGTCACCGCGTCACCGACAGCGATGTAGTACTCCACCAGCTCCAGCTTGGTGACACCGACGTCGGGGAAGTACACCTTCGACGGGTTGGACACGCGTACGGGTGTGCCGCCAACGTCGAGCATCAGCGGTTCCTCACCCATAGCCGCAGCCTAGGTCCGGGCGAGCCGCGGCACCGGCAGCGGCCGGCGGCCACCTGGCATCGGCGGGCACTGCCCGGGTGCGACGAGTGCTCGCGCGGCCGCCCCGGCCGCCACGGGCTCGGGTCAGACCCGGTGCCGCGGGCGCTCGACGAGACAGGCACGCCGGCCACGGCGAGTGGGGTGCGGCTGGCACCGCTGCGCCCGGGTGCGGCGCGTCACGCCTGCACGCGCGGCAGACCCGGCGGGCGCAGGGCGGGCACGGCGGGCAGTGCCTTGCCTGGGTTGAGGATGCCGCGGGGGTCGAAGGCGGCCTTGACCGCCACGTGCAGACCGGCAGCGACCGGGTCCAGCTCTGCGGCGAGCCCGGCCCGCTTCAGCACCCCGACACCGTGCTCCCCGGTGACGGTGCCGCCCAGGGCAATGGCCAGGGCGACGATGTCGTCGAAGGCACGCTGGGCCCGCGCGGCCGCGTCCTCGTCGCCATGCGGGACGACGATCGTGGGGTGCAGGTTCCCGTCGCCGGCGTGGCCGAAGGTCCCGATGGTCACCTGGTAGCGCGCGGCCACCTCCTCGACGCCGGCGACGGCGTCGATCAGGTGGCCTCGGGGCACGGCGATGTCGTCCAGCAGCCAGCGCCCCATCGCCTCCAACGCCGGGATGGCCAGCCGGCGGGCGGCGAGCAGAGCGTCGGACTCCTCGGCGTTCTCGGAGCGATAGGCCTCGCTCGCCCCGGCCGCCTCACAGGCCGCCAGCACGGCATCAGCCTCGCCGTCCGCCCCGGCGCCCGCCGCGTCGGTCTGCACGAGCAGCAGGGCCGCCGCGCCGGGCGCCAGCCCCATCGGGCGCAGCGCCTGCACCGCTGCCAGGGTCGTGGCGTCCATCAGTTCCAGCAGGCTCGGCACGACCCGCTCGAGCACCCCGTGGACCGCGCGCCCCGCCGCGGCCAGGGTGTCGAACAGAGCCACCACCGTCGTCGCCGGCGGGGGCAGCGGCCGCAGCCTCAGCCTCGCCTGCGTCACCACGGCCAACGTGCCCTCCGAGCCGACCAGCAGGCCGGCCAGGTCGTAGCCCGCCACGCCCTTCAGGCTGCGCCTGCCCAGCGTGACCTCCCGCCCGTCCGCGAGCACGGCGCGCAGGCCGAGCACGTTGTCGCGGGTGACCCCGTACTTGACGCAGCACAAGCCGCCGGCGTTGGTGGCGACGTTGCCGCCCAGGGTGCAGAAGTCCTTCGAGGCGGGGTCGGGGGCGTACCACAGCCCGTGGCGTGCGACGTGGGTGCGCAGCGCCTGGTTGACCACGCCGGGTTGGACCTCGGCGTACCCGTCGTCGACGGCGACCTCGAGCACCGCGTCCATCCGCTCCATGCTGAGCACCACCCCGCCGTCCACCGCCGTCGCGCCTCCGGCCAAGCCGGACCCGGCGCCACGGGGCACCACGGGTGTCCCGGTCGCGTGGCAGGCCGCGAGGACCAGGGCGACGTCCGTGCTGCTGGACGCCAGCACCACCGCCGCGGGCGTACCGCCCGGCGCCCCGGACTGGTCGGTGACATAGCTGGCCAGGCGATCGGAGTCGGTGAGCACCGCGCCGTCACCGAGCTGGGACGCCAGCACGTCCACCAGGTCCTTACCGGTCTGTAACGGCGGCATGCACGGACGCTACCGGTCGCCTACCGTCCTCATATGGACACCGAGGCATCAGCTCTGACCGAGCAGCAGTGGCGGGAGCGGCTCACCCCCGCGGAGTACAAGGTCCTGCGCGAGGCGGGTACCGAACGGGCGTTCACCGGGGAGTACGTGGACACCAAGACCGAAGGCGTCTACACCTGCAGGGCGTGCGGCGCGGAACTGTTCCGCTCCACGGAGAAGTTCGACTCCCACTGCGGGTGGCCGTCGTTCTGGGCGCCCGGCGACGACGGCGCGGTGGTCCTGCTCACCGACACCACGATGGGGATGCGGCGCACCGAGGTGCGCTGCGCGCGGTGCAACAGCCACCTCGGGCACGTGTTCGAGGGAGAGGGGTACGGGACCCCCACCGACCAGCGCTACTGCATCAACTCCGTCTCGCTGCGCCTGGAGCCCGCTCGCCCGGCGTGAGCGGGCGGGCCGGGCGCGTCGCGGCTCGCGTACGTGTGCCGGCTGACCGAACGGGGACAATGGCGGGGTGACCGTGCCCAGCACACCACCGCCGCCGGCACCCCGGGTGTCGGGGACGCTGCGTGGAGCGTCGGCGACGCTGCTGCGACTGCTCGTCGTCGTGGTCGCCCTCTACGTGGCCCTGCGCGTGATCGGCATGGTCCGCGACGTGCTCGTCGCCCTGTTCATCGCCTTGGTGTTCGCAGCGCTGGGGCGACCACTGAGCCAGCGGCTGTCCCAGGTGATGCCCAAGTGGCTGGCGGTGCTGGCCACGTTCATCGTGGCCATCCTGATCGCGGGCGGTGCGATCACCTTTGTCGTCACGTCCGTCGCTAACTCGTGGGGCACCCTGTCCAGCGACGTGCAGGACGGGGTGCGCCGTCTGCAGACGTGGCTGCAGACCGGCCCGCTGCACCTGACCCACGCCCAGCTGAGCCAGGTCGCCGCCAAGGCGACCGCGTGGCTGTCCACCCACGGCGGGTCGATCGCCGCCGGCCTGCTCGGCAACGTGAGCTCCGTGCTGGGCGTCCTCACCGCTGTGGCGACCGCCCTGTTCGCGTCGATCTTCTTCATCACATCGGGGCCGACGATCTGGGACTGGCTGGTCGGCTGGCTGCCGGTGCGGGCCCAGGTCCGCACCGACCAGGCCGGCCGGATCGCCTGGACCACCTTCGCCGGCTACACGCGCGGGATCGTCTTGGTGGCCGTCGCCGACGCGATCCTGGTGGGCGCCGGCCTGTTCATCCTGCAGGTCCCCCTCGCCCCGGCGCTGATGGTCGTGGTGTTCATCGGCGCGTTCATCCCCGTGATCGGCGCCCCCGTCGCCACCTGGTTCGCGGCGTTGGTGACGCTGGCCACCAAGGGGCCGTGGGAGGCGTTGATCGTCCTCGGCCTGTCCGTGGTCGCCGGGGAGATTGACGGGCATGTGTTCCAGCCGTTCATCATGGGCCGCGAGGTGAGCCTGCACCCCCTGGCCATCGTGTTGGTCGTGGCGATCGGAACAACCACGGCGGGCTTCCTCGGGGCGCTGGTTGCCGTCCCTATCGCCGCCGTCAGCTACGCGGTGATCAAGTACCTGGCGGGGCGGGACGTGGCCCACCCGCTCGTCGCGGACCCAGCAGGCGACCAAGCGGGCCCACCCGCCGGCAGCCCGCTGCGGGCGCCGGGCGTCTCGGACACTGCGACGGGACCGATGGCGCTGCGGAGTGGGGGGCCTCCCGCGAGCCCGGTCGGCGGCCAGGTCGTGGGTGGGGTGGTGGGCGCCGCTGCGGAGCGACGCGCGGACGGCCCCCCGGTGGCGGACCACGCCTAGCGCCGCGCCGGCTAGGGAAGCGCGGCGATGATCTCCGCAGGCGCGCGGCGACGCCCGGTGTAGAAGGGGATCTCCTCGCGCACGTGCAACCGAGCACGCGACCCTCGCAGGTGGCGCATCAGGTCCACGATGCGGTGCAGCTCGTCAGCCTCGAACGCCAGGATCCACTCATAGTCCCCCAGGGCGAAGGACGCGACCGTGTTCGCCCGCACGTCGGGGTAGTCCCGACCCATCACGCCGTGCTCAACGAGCAGCTCGCGGCGCTCCTCCTCGCCGAGCAGGTACCACTCGTAGGAGCGCACGAACGGGTACACGCACACGTAGTCCTTGGGCTCCTCGTCGGACAGGAACGCCGGCACATGGGCCTTGTTGAACTCGGCCGGGCGGTGCAGGGCCATGACCGACCAGACCGGGGCCAGCGCCTCGCCGAGCGCGGTGCGGCGCAGACGGCTGTAGGCCTCCTGAAGGTCGTCGGCACTCGCCGCGTGCCACCACACCATGACGTCGGCGTCGCCGCGCAGCGCGGAGACGTCGTAGAACCCGCGCACAACCACGTCCTTGGCGCCGAGCTGCTCCACCAGGGCGTCGACCTCGGACGCGATGCTCGCGCGGTCGGCAGTCCCCAGACGTGACTCGCTGCGGAACACCGACCAGGCCGCGTAGCGGATGCTCGCGTTGATGGCGCGGGCGTCCGCCTTGGGTCGGGGTCGGACGTCGGGGGTCGGGGTGTCAGCCATGCCCCTAGTCTCCGCCCGCAGCTAGGGCGTGCGCCACGTGGGCGGCCGCCCGCTGACCCGAGGCCACGCACGCCGCGATGCCGACGCCGTCCAGGGCCGCCCCGGCCAGTGCCAGGCTCGGGTGGGCCGCCAGCCCCGCCCGCACCCGCTCCACACGGCCCAGGTGGCCGACGGCGTACTGCGGCAGGCCCCCACCCCAGCGCGTGACCACCCAGTCCAGCACGGGGGCAGCGAGCCCGGTGGCCGCGCTCACCTCGGCGATGGCAGCCGCGGCGAGGTCAGCGTCGTCGCGCTGCAGGTCCGCCTCCTCCCCGTGCCGGCCGACCGAGCAGCGCAGCACGGCCACGTCACCGCCGCCCTGCGCCACCCACGCCCACTTCGCGCTGGCGTAGGTGACGGCCTTGATGAGGCGCCCGCTGACCGGCGGCACCAAGAACCCGGTGCCGGCCATCGGCGGAAGCGCCGCGGCGGGAACCGCGAGGGCCACCAGGGCGACGCTGGCGTACTCCACCGCGGCGAGCTCGGCGGCCACGTGGGCGACGAGCTCGCGGAGCAGCCGGGCAGCCGGCGCCCCGGGCAGCGCCAGCACGACCGCGTCGGCCGCCAGAGTCTGGGACGTGCTGGCGTCCCCCACGGCCAGCTCCCAGCCGTGCACGGTGCGGCGCAGCTCCCGCGCGGGGCAGTCCAGCCGCAGCCGGCCACCGCGGCCGACGACCGCGTCCGCCACAGCGAGGGGCAGGCGGCCCACCCCGCCGCGCAGCCCGGCGAACACCGGGCGGTCGGCGTCGCGGAGGGCGCCGGCCTGCACCCCCCGGGCGGCGTTCAGCAGGGAGCGCTCGCCGCGCACCGCAGCGGCGAGCTGGGGCAGCACGGCCTGCATCGACAGCTCGTCGGCATGCCCCGCGTACACCCCGCCGAGCAGCGGCTCGACCAGCCGGTCGGTCACCTCCCGGCCCAGCCGGGCGCTGACGTAGCGCCCGACCGCCACGTCGGCGTCGACCCGGGTGGCAGGCAGCACGTGGTCCAGCGGCACGCGCGCGAGCCCGGGCAGGCTGAGCACACCACTGGCGGCCAGGGCCGCCAGGTCGGTGGGCACCCCCATCAGCTGCCCGGCGGGCAGCGGGCGCACCCTGTCCCCCAGCCATACCCCCGCCCCGTGGGCGGCGGGGTGCACGATGTCGGCGCCGAGCCCGACCGCGCGCGCGAGGGCGAGAGCCTCTGGCCGGCGCGCGAGCAGGGACTCCGCACCGGCGTCGAGGACCACCCCCCCGACCTGTCCGACCAGGAGCTTGCCGCCGACGCGCCCCGACGCCTCCACGACCGTCACCCGCGGGGGTCGTGGCGAGTCGAGCAGGGCGAGCGCGGCGGCCAGCCCGGCGACCCCGGCCCCCACCACGACCACGTGCGGGCGGCGCGGTACCTCCGCCGGCGCACTCACGTGGGCCGCCCGGGGCGCTGCGCCGCGTGCACCCGCTCCACGACGCGGTGCAGTACCTCAGGGTCGGTGTCGGGCAGGACCCCGTGCCCCAGGTTGAACACGTGGCCCTCCAGCCCGGCAGCGTCGGCGAGCACCTCATCCACCGCGGCGGCGACCGCCGGCCACGGCGCGGCCAGCACCGCAGGGTCCAGGTTCCCCTGCAGGGCACGCCCGGGCCCCACCCGCCGCGCCGCCTCGTCCAGGGGCACCCGGAAGTCCACCCCGACGACGTCGGCCCCTGCCTCCCCCATCGCCGCGAGCAGTTCCCCGGTGCCGACGCCGAAATGGATCCTCGGCACCCCCAGCGCGCCGACCGCGGCCAGCACCCGGGCGGAGTGCGGGGCGACGTAGCGCCGGTACTGGGACAGCGACAGCGCACCGGCCCAGGAGTCGAACAGCTGCACCGCCGACGCGCCCGCCCCCACCTGGACGCCCAGGAAGGTGACGGCCATGTCCGCCAGCGCGTCGAGCAGGGCGTGCCAGGTGTCCTCCTCGCCGAGCATCAGTGCCTTGGTCCGCTCGTGCGTGCGGCTCGGACCCCCCTCGACCAGGTAGCTGGCCAGGGTGAAGGGCGCGCCAGCGAAACCGATCAGCGGCGTGGCGCCCAGCTCCGAGACAGTCAGGCCGACCGCCTCGGCGACCGGTGCGACGTCGGAAGGCTCCAGCCTCGGCAGTGCGGCGACGTCGGCGCGCGTGCGCACGGGTGCCGCCACGACGGGCCCCACCCCGGCCACGATGTCCAGGTCCACGCCGGCCGCGTACAGCGGCAGCACGATGTCGGAGAACAGGATCGCCGCGTCGACGCCGTAGCGGCGGACCGGCTGCAGGGTGAGCTCGGCGGCCAGTGCCGGGGTCAGGCACGACTGCAGCATCCCGGTGCCCTCCCGCGCACGGCGGTACTCAGGCAACGACCGGCCCGCCTGGCGCATGAACCACACGGGTGTGACGTCCACCGCCTCCCGCCGGCAGGCGCGCAGGAACCGGGACTGCTCCAGGGTGGGCACGCTCGCATGCTGTCATGGACCGGGGCTGGCCTCCCCGGCCGGCGTGGCTCGCGGGCGGTGTCGGTGATGCGTGGCAGCGTGGCCGACATGACCGCCCCCGGCACAGCGCCCCCCCAGCCGCTCCCGCCTGGCGGGGAGCTCGTCGTGCTCGGCTGCCCCGGCTGCGAGGCCGACTCCGAGTTCGTCACCCCCCAGTGCGCCGAGCACGGCGCGGACTGCCCGGAGCTTGCGTGCGTGGCCTGCGGATGGGCGTTGGTGGGCCCGTTCGAGGTGGCCGCGGTGGCCCCCCGCGCCGGCGTGCGGCGCGCGGCACTGCCGGCCTGACCCTGCGGGCGCTGGTCAGGCGGCGATCGCTGCCACACCGGCCAGCGCACACACGACCCCGACGGTCTGCACGGGACGAAGCCGCTCGTGGTGCACCCCGCGGGCCAGCAGGACCGTCGCCACGGGGTACAGCGAGGCGCACACCGACACGACGGCGATCAGCCCGTGCCGGGTCGCCAGCGCGTACAGCCCGTTGGCGGTCACATCTCCCAGGCCGACGAGCGCCAGCAGCGGCAGGTCGCGGCGCCCCAGCCCCGTGCGCCCGCGGACCACTGCGCAGGCGACGAGGGCCAGCAGCACCGACACCGACCGCTGGGTGAGCAGGGTCATCCCCACGGAGTACCGCGCCCCGTGCGCGATCGCCACCAAGGTCAGCCCGAAGCCCAGCGCGGACGCCAGCGCCAGTCCGAGGGCTCGTGCGCCACCGCGGCTCGTGTGCTCCCGGGTGCCGCGCAGCTCCGGGCCGCTGGCCAGCACGACCCCCACCAGCGCGGCGGCGATGCCCGCCAGTTGCACGGGCTGCGGACGCTCGCCGGACAGCAGGCCGGCCACCACCGGTACCACCGCCCCCGTCGCGGAGACCGGTGCGACCACCCCCATGGTGCCGATGGACAGCGCGGCGTAGAACGCGGCGAGAGCGGCCGGGCCGATCAGGCCGGCGGCCAGCCCCCACACCAGCCACCCGTGCGGGTCGTGCGGGGCGCCAAGCACGACCACGACGGGCAGCAGGAACACGAAGGCCGCGCACTGGGAGCCGAGCACCACGGCGACCGGGGGCAACCGTCGCGACAGGGTGCCGCCGAGGAAGTCGGAACTGCCCCACAGCGCGCTGGAGACCAGCGCCAGCACGACACCCATGTCGCCGCCACCTTAGCCGCCGGCGGCCGGCAGCCGGCCGTGCGGCGGGCAGACGGCGCGGGGGTGGACACGGGTCGGGCATCGGGCCGGACATCAGGCCGGACACGCCGACTGCGGCCGCGCCTCGCGGCCCGGCCGGTCCGCCCGACCTACCCTTCGGCCATGGGCGTACGGGCCGGCGACGGAGAACCGGAGGCCTTCCGTGCTGCCGTCGCGGACCTGCGGGCCACCCAGCTGCGCCCGGAGGTCCAGCTGGAGGAGGCGCCCGCCCCACAGCGACTTGCCCCCTACGCCCTGGCGCTGACCGCGGACGTGGTTGACGAGTCCGGCGACGACCTGGCCACCGGGCGCTTCGTCCTCCTGCACGACCCCGCCGGGCATGACGGGTGGGAGGGCCACTTCCGCATCGTGGCGTTCGTGCGGGCCGGCGTGGAGCCCGACGTGGCCGCCGATCCGCTGCTCCCCTCGGTCGGCTGGTCGTGGCTGGAGGAGTGCCTGGACACCCAGGGGGCGCCGTACGTTGCGGCGTCGGGGACGGTGACCCGGGTGGCCTCGGAGAGCTTCGGCTCGATGGCGGAGCGGGAGCCCACCGCGGAGGTGGAGATCCGCGCGTCATGGACGGCCACCTCTTCGGCGGTGGGGGTGCACCTGCGGGCCTGGGCAGAGCTGATGGCGACCGCGGCGGGTCTGCCCCCGCTGACGCCGGGGGTGGTCGCCCTGCCCCGCCGACGGTCCCGCTAGCACCCCCTGCGGACCCGGCCCGTGCCGAGACCGCCCGCCCAGCCCTTCAGCGGCCGCTCGGCTGCGCCGATGCACCTCGCAAGGCGCCGGCGGCGGCGCCTGTCCGAGGAGGCTGCGTGAGCGCGCTGGTGGACCACCGGGGGACAAGCGCACCCGTCCGCCCGCCGCGGTTCAGCGCCCTGGTGGTGGTCGCGGACCCCCAGTGGCGTGCCGACGTCGTCGCCGCCGTCACCGCGTTGGGCTCAGAGGTGGTTGTGGAGGCCGCCTCGGCGGCCGAGGCCCGCAGCCGGGTGCGCCTCGCTCCCCCGCGGGAGCTGGCGGTACTCCAGCTCAGCCTGCCCGACGGCTCAGGCGTGGCGCTGCTGGCCGAGCTACGCGAGTCCGGCTGGCGCCGCGCGGTCGTGCTGGCCACCGACCCCGACCCGTTCTCTGTCCGCGCCGCGCTCGCCGCCGGCGTGCGCGGCTTCGTGGTCACCGGGCCACCGACCGGCCCCGGCTCGCTCGCCGCGCCCCGCCCGCTGCCACCGGGGGCGGACGGGCTGTCGGCGCGGGAGGTCCAGGTGCTGGAGCACGTGGCGCAGGGACGGTCCAACCGCGACATCGGCTCCGCGTTGCAGCTGTCGGCGCTGACCGTGAAGAGCCACCTGGCCCGCATCGCCCGCAAGCTGGGCACCGGGGACCGCGCGGAGATGGTCGCGGTCGCCATGCGGGCCGGCCTGATCAGCTGACCGGGCGCGGCCAGGCGTAGCCTCCGCCCGTGACCTCCGCGGAGCGCGACGCCGCCGGCCCCGCGGCACCCGCGGACGGCCTGGCGGTCCACGACGAGCCCGTCAGCGGGCAAGACGGCGAACCGGGCGCCGAGCGGCCCGCCGTGGATGGCGCGGCCGAGCCGGCGCCGCAGCCGCCCCCCGTCCCGTTGGTCGAGCCGCGCGACGGCATCCCGCCGGTCACCGTGGACGCGGCCGCACTGGCGCGGGCGGTGGCCGCCCTGGCGGCGGGGCAGGGTCCTGTCGCCGTGGACGCCGAGCGGGCGTCGGGCTACCGCTACGGACAGCGTGCGTACCTGGTCCAGCTGCGTCGAGCGGGGACCGGCACCTTGCTGGTCGACCCGGTGGGGTGCCCGGACCTGACCGCGCTCGGCGCGGCGATGGCGGACGCGGAGTGGGTGCTGCACGCGGCCAGCCAGGACCTGCCGTGCCTGGCGGAGCGCGGCATGGTCCCGCGGGCCATCTTCGACACCGAGCTGGCCGGGCGGCTGGCCGGCTACCCGCGGGTGGGTCTGGGGCCGCTGGTGGCTGACGTGCTCGGCTTCGCCCTGGAGAAGGGGCACGCGGCCGCGGACTGGTCGACCCGGCCGCTGCCCGAGCCGTGGCTGCGCTACGCGGCGCTGGACGTCGAGGTCCTCGTCGAGTTGCGGGACGCCCTGGACGAGGTGCTCGTCGCCCAAGGCAAGCGGGCGTGGGCGGCGGAGGAGTTCGCCCACATCCTGCAGGCCCCCCCGCCGCCCCCGCGGGTGGACCCGTGGCGGCGGACCTCCGGGCTGCACCGGGTGCGCCGGCCCCGCCAGCTGGCCGTCGTGCGCGCGCTGTGGACAGCCCGCGACGACCTGGCGCGCCGCCGCGACGTGGCGCCGGGCCGGGTCCTGCCCGACGCGGCGATCGTCGAGGCCGCACTGGCCGACGTGGCAAGCGCCGACGCGCTGGCCGCGGTGCCACCCTTCCACGGGGGGCGGACCCGACGGCACCTGCCGCTGTTCTGGGCAGCGGTCGAGCAGGCCCGGGCCCTGCCCGACGACGCGCTGCCGCCGCCCAGCCTGCCCACCGACGGGCCCCCGCCTGCCCGCTCATGGGGGGACCGGGACCCGGCGGCCGCGGCCCGGCTGTCCGCCGCGCGCACCGCGGTGGCCGCCGTCGCCGACGAGCACGGGCTGCCGGTGGAGAACCTCCTGGCACCGGACACCGTGCGCCGGCTGTGCTGGCGTCCACCCGACAGCGTGGACACCACCACCGTGGCAGCGACACTGCGGGCTGCCGGCGCGCGGCCCTGGCAGGTGACGCTGACGGCTGCGGTGCTCGCCGGGGCCCTCGGCAGGGTCGCCGCGCGGGCCGGCGACTAGGCCACGCCGAGCGCGCGGCCCGAGGCGTCGCGGGAGCCCGGCAGACGGCTAGGAAGCCGGCGCGGCGACGATGCCCGCCGGCACCGCGGCCACCTGGACCTGGGGATGGGTAGCGGCAAACGCGGCCAGCTCGGCCTGCTGGGCCGGTGTGGTCGGGATGACCAGCACCCGGTCCCCGGGATGGCTGGCGAGCCAGCCAGCCAGGCCGCCGAGCGCTGCGGAGTCGGGGTAGCGGTGGGCGACCGAGTCGGCCAGGGAGGACTCCGCGGTGGTCCAGCTGCCGGTCAGCACCGACGCCCACTGGGTGACCAGGCGGTTGTGGGGGTTCCAGACCAGCCGCAGCTGGCCGGGGGCGGTGGCCACCTGGGCCGCGGCGAGCGCCTGCGAGGGCTCCGCGGTCACCACCGCCGCCGAGGTCGGCTGCCCGGCGTAGTCCACCCCGGGCAGCCACAGCACCCAGGTGGTGCGGGAGGGACGCGGTTCGGCCAGGACGGCTGCCAGCACCGCGAGGACCACCACGGCGCACCCCGCGGCCGCAGCGGAGCCGGGCCGTCGGGTCCGCGCGCCCAGCGCCGCGCACGCGGACAGGCCCGCCGCGGTCACCATGACCAGCCACACCACCAGCGACTTCTGCCAGTAGTAGGCGGTGTGGCCGCCCGCCGCCAGCTGCACCGCACCCAGTGCCAGGCAGCCCGCGACGGTCATCGCGGCGACGCCGGCCAGGGCACGCACCGCCGCGTCCTCCGGCTCCTCTCGAGCTCCCTGCCGCGCCGCCGCGGAGCGCCGGCGGTCGTCACCGACCAGCAGCCCCACTGCCAGCGCGGCCAGCGCGGTCAGTGCGACGAGCACGCCGACGTTGAGTCGGTGCACCCCGCCGTCGGCGAGCAGCACCTTGCTGTCCCCGGCGAGCGCAGCCTGGGCCAGCGGCGGCAGGCAGGCCAGCCCGACGGCCACGGTCGCAGCGGCGGCGGCGACCCGGTGGCCGCGCCACCAGTCCCGGCTCGCCCACGCCGCGGCACCCCACACGGCGGGCGCCGGGGCCAGCAGCAGAGGGTAGGCGTGCACGGCCGCCACCAGCCCGCCGGCCGCGGCGACGCTCGCCGCGACGGGGCGTCGGTCGGCCCCCACCGCCGCGCCGGCGGCCAGCAGCAGCAGTCCCGCCCCGACCAGCAGGCTGTAGAAGCCCTGCGCCAGCAGGTCCGCCGGCGGCCCGAGCACGACGAGGCCACCCATCGCCAGGGCCGGCGGCAGGGACCACCGTGCGGGCAGGGCCCGCCCGGCGCGCTCCACGCACCAGGCCGCCGCACCCGCGGTGACCGCCAACGCGACCACGCCCGCCGCGACGTACGCGGACAGCACGGCGATGCCGGTGGGTCGTACACCGGCCAGCGCCAGCAGCCCCGCGGCCAGCAGATGGCTGCCCTGGGGGTAGGTCCGCAGCGGGGAGTCCACGCCGGCGCCCACGGCCAGGTACCCGTGGTGGGCAACGACCCCGGCCACGAGGTCGGCGTGGCTGGCCGCGTCGAAGCCACGGAACAGGGCGGCCAGCTGCCCGAGGTGGCCGCCGCGCAGCGGCCAGGCGGCGAGGCCCGCGCCGGCCAGGGCGACCAGGCCCACGGCCACGTCGCCGGCCCCGAGCCGCGGCCAGCGGGCGGTGCCGCAGGCCAGCGTGGTCAGGCCGGGGGCGCCGATGGCGACCACCACGAGCCCCGCGACCAGTCGCGGGGCCAGCGGAGCAGCCCAGCCCGCTAGGCACACGAGGCCGGCCAGGGCGGCCGCGGTCCCGGCCACGCGGTCGGCGACCCCGTCCCCCAGCCCGGTGCTGGCCGCCGTCACCACGGCGGCGGCCCCGGCGAGCAGGCCCAGCGCCCACGGCGGGGCGAGGCCGGCCAGCGCTGCCACGACGACCGTCCAGGCGGCCAGTACCGCCGCCACCCGCCGGGCCGGACGAGGACGGGGGGGCGCGGGGGGCGCCGCGGCGCTGGCGGCGGACGCGACGGGCGGCAGCGGCCCTCCCCCACTCATGGCCCGCTGTGCGGGCCCCTTCGTGCGCCCAGCCTAGGCGGGCCGGCGGATTCGGGCCCGTGGCGGCGGCGCCCAGGCGGGGGTGCGCGTGGTGCGACCCGGCGGCGAGCCGGGCCGCGCCGGGCGTAGGTTACCCGTCAGTAGCATGTCTGCTCCGAGCTGCCCAGGAGGACCCGTGGCCCGCCAAGTCCGCGATGTCGTGTTCGTCGACGGGGTGCGCACACCGTTCGGCAAGGCCTCCACGGAGGGCCTGTACGCGCAGACCCGCGCCGACGACCTGGTGGTCCGGTGCATCCGCGAGCTGCTGGCCCGCAACCCGTCGCTGCCGCCGGCACGGGTGGACGACGTGGCGATCGCCGCGACGACGCAGACGGGGGACCAGGGGCTGACCATCGGCCGCTCGGCGGCTCTGCTGGCCGGGTTGCCCCGCAGCGTCCCCGGCTTCGCGGTGGACCGGATGTGCGCGGGTGCCATGACCGCCGTCACCGCGACCGCGTCGGGGATCGGCGTGGGCGGCTATGACGTCGTCATCGCCGGCGGGGTCGAGCACATGGGCCACCATCCGATGGGTGCCGGCGCGGACCCCAACCCGCGCTTCCTGTCCGAGCGGCTCGTCGACACCGACGCGCTGGTGATGGGTGCGACCGCCGAGCGTCTGCATGACCGCTTCCCCTCGCTGACCAAGGACCGCGCGGACGCGTTCGCTGCCGCCAGCCAGGCACGCACGGCGGCGGCGTACGCCGCCGGGCTGCTGCAGCCGGACCTGGTCAGCGTCGCCGTCCGCGACGGCCAGGGCGCCTGGGGCCTGGCCACCGCCGACGAGCCACCCCGATCCGGTACCACCGTGGAGGGGCTGGCGGGGCTGCGCACCCCGTTCCGCCCGCACGGCAAGGTGACGGCCGGCAACGCCGCGGGGCTGACCGACGGGGCGACAGCGTGCCTGCTGGCCGCGGAGGACGTCGCCGACGAGCTGGGGCTGTCCAAGCCGATGCGGATGGTCTCCTTCGCGTTCGCGGGAGTCGAGCCTGAGGTGATGGGCGTCGGCCCGATCCCCTCCACCGAGCGCGCGCTGGCCCGGGCGGGCCTGGACATCGCCGACATCGGGCTGGTGGAGATCAACGAGGCCTTCGCCGTGCAGGTGCTGGCCTTCCTGGACCATTTCGGCCTGGCCGACGACGACCCGCGGGTCAACCCGCGTGGGGGGGCCATCGCCGTGGGTCACCCGCTGGCCTCCTCCGGGGTCCGGCTGATGACGAACCTGGCCAGGGAACTGGCCGCGCGTCCGGATGTCCGTTACGGGATCACCACCATGTGCGTGGGTCTGGGCATGGGCGGGACCGTCATCTGGGAGAACACCGCATGGAAGGACGCCGCGTGAGCACCACCGAGCCGCTGCAGGTCCCCGCGTCGCTGGCCTACCCCGACGAGGTGGTGACCCACGCCTACGTCCGCCGGGTGGAGCTGCCCGGCGGGGTGGGGTCCGCCGCCCTGGTCACCGTGGACAACGGGCTGGACCACCGCCGGCCCACCACCTTCGGGCCGGCCGGGCTGGCGAACCTGGCCGCCGCGCTGGACGAGGCCGCGGGCATGGCGGACATCGTCGCCGTCGCGGTGACCGGCAAGCCGTTCGTCTTCGCCGTCGGTGCCGACCTGTCCGGCGTGGGCCGAGTCGGCGACGCCGACGCGGCGCTGGCGTTGGGCCAGCTCGGGCACGCGGTGTTCGCCCGGCTGGGCAGCCTGGCGGTTCCCACGTTCGCCTTCGTCAACGGCGCGGCGATGGGCGGCGGCCTGGAGCTCGCCCTGCACGCCGACTACCGCACCCTGTCCGCGGGCGCGGCCGCCCTCAGCCTGCCGGAGTGCTCCCTGGGCCTGGTGCCCGGCTGGGGGGGCGCCACCCTGCTGCCCCAGCTGGTCGGCGCGGCGGCAGCCGTCGGGGTGATCATCGACAACGCGCTGTCCCAGAACCGTCAGCTGCGCCCGGACCAGGCACTGAGCCTGGGCGTGGTGGACGCCGTGTTCGAGCCAGCGGACTTCTTGGAGCGCTCGCTGGCGTGGGCGGCGGGGGTCGTCGCTGGCACGCTGACCCCCACCCGGCGCCCCGTCGACACCAGTGAGGAGGCGTGGGCCGCCGCGCTCGCCGCCGGGCACGCCGCCGTCGACGCGCGCACCCACGGCTGTGCACCCGCGCCGGCCCGCGCGCTGGCGCTGATCGACGCGGCGCGCACGGCGACCCGCCAGCAGGGGTTCGCCGCCGAGGACCAGGCGCTGGCCGACATGGTGATGAGCGATGAGATGCGGGCCAGCCTGTACGCCTTCGACCTGGTGCAAAAGCGTGCCAAGCGGCCCGCCGGCGCCCCCGACGCCGCCCTGGCCCGCCCGGTGACCGCGGTGGGGGTGCTCGGGGCGGGCCTGATGGCCAGCCAGCTGGCGATGCTGGTGGCGCGGCGCTGCCACGTCCCGGTGGTGATGCGGGACCTGGACGACGAGCGGGTCGCCCGAGGCCTGGGCTACGTGGAGCGCGAGATCGCCCAGCTGGCCACCAAGGGCAGGATCGGCGCCGACGAGGCTAACCGGCTGCGCGCCCTGGTGACCGGCACCACCGACCTGGCCGACCTGGCCGAGGCGGACGTGGTGATCGAGGCGGTCTTCGAGGAGCTGGCCGTCAAGCAGGCCGTGCTCGCCGAGCTGGAGGCGGTGCTGTCGCCCACGGCGGTGATCCTGACCAACACGTCCTCGCTGTCGGTGACGGCGATGGCCTCCGTGCTGGAGCACCCGCAGCGGATGGCCGGGCTGCACTTCTTCAACCCGGTGGCGGTGCTGCCGTTGGTGGAGATCGCACGCACCCCGCACACCGACGAGGGGACCCTGGCCACGGTGTTCGCGCTGGCCCGCCAGCTGCGCAAGTCCGCCGTCCTCGTGGCGGACTCCCCCGCGTTCGTGTTCAACCGGCTGGTCACCGCCGCCATGGCGCAGGTGCTGCAGGCCGTCGACGAGGGCAGCAGCTTCGCCGACGCGGACGCCGCGGTGGGCCCACTCGGCCTGCCGATGGCCCCTCTGGCGCTGCTGCGGCTCGTCGGTCCCGGTGTCGCCGCGCACACCGGCGCCAGCCTGGCCGCGGCCTTCGGCACCGACCGGTTCCCCGCCTCGCGGGGCCTGGCCGCCCTGGTCGCCGCGGGCCTGGGGGGGGTGTACCTGCAGGACGGCACGGTGGACCCGCGTGCCGAGGAGGCCTGGCAGCGCGGTGATTCACCGGTCCCCGGCCCGGAGATCCTGCGCCGGGCGGCGGTGGCCCTGGCCACCGAGATCGACCTGCTGCTCGCCGAGGGCGTGGTCTCCGCCGCCGCCGACGTCGACCTGTGCCTGCTGCTGGGCGGCGGCTGGGCGTTTTGGAACGGCGGCATCACCCCGTACCTGGACCGCACCGGGGTGGCGGAGGCAGTGACGGGGCACCGCTTCCACGCCCCGGGCGTAGCCAGCCTGGCCCGCTGACAGTCCGTCACCATTTCGGACCCTCTGGTCACACTGCGTAGCGGGTGTCGCCCGCTCGCGGTTAGCCGTCACGCTGGGTGACGGCTACCGTCGCGGGAATGGACGAGGTCGCGGACCCCATCGCGCTGCGACAGTGCGTGCTCGCCGTCGCGGTCCTGCACGACGTGGACCTGGTCCCCGCCGAGGACGGTGTGCGGGTGGCCAGCGGCCGGCTGGTGCGCTGGCAGGCGATCGGGGCAGCCCTGCGCGGGGCGGACCCCGCCAGTCCCCCGGCGGTGGCGCGGCTGACCACCTGGCTGGTCGCACTGGCCTCGCTCGCCTGGCGCTCCCCCACCGACCTGGCGGCGCGCGCCCGCCCGGTGGGGTTTGCCTGTGAGGACCCGGGACACCCCGGGCCCGGATGGGTGCGGGCACGGGTCCTGGGCGGGGCGCTGGACCTCGGGGTGGGGCTGCTCGGCGTGGGCAGCGATCCCGAGCAGGTGGTCGTGCCGCCGGCTGGCGTCCTGGACACCTGTGGTGTCGACGACGCCGCGTGGTGGCCGGCATGCGCGGACTACCTGGAGCGCATGGGGGCGCTGGCCGGGGACCGCTACTCCCGGCGCCCCGAGGACGCGCTGCGCCCGATGGGCGACGCGGACGTGGTGACGCTGCTGGGTGCCGCGGCGCTGCGCGTGTCGCTGGCGGGCCGGGGGGTCCGCACGGCGGGGGTACCGACCCGGCGCCGCGGGTGGCTGGACGTCAGCCGCACCGACCCGGCCTTCTTGGCCTGCGCGGCCGCACTAGCCGAACCGGACGACCGCGGCTTTCCCCGCCCGCTGCTGGTGACCGCGGAGGAGGTGGTCCTGGCCCGGGCCGGGGGCAACCCCGCGGCCTCGGTGCTCATCGACATCGCCGCCCCGGACCCGCGCCCGCAGCGCCCGCCCTACCTGTCGGTCTGACGCGGCGGCTCGGGGCGCGGCGTGCCGTCCCGAGCCCCGTCCCGGGCCCCGTCACGAGGAGGGTCGCTGGCGTCGACCACGCGGGGCGGGCCCTCGGGCAGGGTTGTGGCCTCGTCGGCCGCGGCTCCAAGCAGCCGGGCGACCTCCTCGACCACCCGCCGGCTCAGCTCCTGTGCCCCCAGGCCGGCGTCGGCCAGCACCTGCCGGCGACTGCCCTGGGCGAGGAAGCGGCGCGGCAGGCCGAACTCACGCAGCGGGGTGTCACAGCCTGCGTCTCGTAGGGCCTGGGCCACCAGCGTCCCGACGCCGCCGGTGCGGGCGCCGTCCTCCACGGTGACGACCACGCGGTGGGCCCGGGCCAGGGAAACCACCGCGGCGGGCACCGGCACCACCCAGCGGGGGTCCACCACGCTGACCCCGATGCCCTGCGCGGCCAGCCGCTGGGCCACCTCCAGCGCCGTGGACGCCATCGCGCCGACGCTGACCAGCAGCACGTCCGGCTCGCCGGCCCGCGCCAGCACGTCCACCCCTCCCACCCGGTCAATGGCCGGGGTGTCGGGCGGCACGGCGCCCTTGGGGTAGCGCAGCACGGTGGGGGCGTCGCTGACGGCCAGCGCCTCGTCCAGCTCGGCGCGCAGCGTCGCGGCGTCGCGAGGCGCGGCCAGCCGCAGCCCGGGCACCCCGGCCAGCAGCGCCATGTCCCACACGCCGTTGTGCGAGGGTCCGTCGTCCCCGGTCACCCCGGCCCGGTCCAGCACGAAGGTCACCCCGGCCCGGTGCAGGGCCACATCCATCAGGACCTGGTCGAACGCCCTGTTGAGGAACGTCGCGTACACGGCCACCACGGGGTGCAGACCGCCGAAGGCCAGCCCGGCCGCCGAGGTGGCCGCGTGCTGCTCGGCGATCCCCACATCGAACACCCGGTCGGGGTAGGCCAGCGCGAAAGGGTCCAGCCCCACGGGTGCCCGCATCGCCGCGGTGATCGCGACCACGTCGGGGCGCCGGGCGCCCACCGCGACCATCTCGGTCGCGAACACCTCCGTCCACGCGGTACCGGACGGGGCCAGGGGCTTGCCCGTCTCCGGGTCGATGACCCCGATGCCGTGGAAGTGGTCGGTCTGGTCGTCCTCGGCCGGGCGGTAGCCCAGGCCCTTGTGCGTGATCGCGTGCACGATGACCGGCCCGCGGTAGGCCTTCGCGCGGCGCAGTGCGAACTCCATGGCGGCGACGTCGTGCCCGTCAACCGGGCCGATGTACTTCAGCCCGAGGTCTTCGAACATGCCCTGCGGCGCGATGATGTCCTTCACGCCCTTCTTCACCCCGTGCAGCGTCTCGTACAGGGGCGGCCCGACCACGGGGGTGCGGCTGACCAGCCTCTTACCCCAGGTGAGGAACCGCTCGTAGCCGCGCGTGGTCCGCAGGGTCGCCAGGTGGTAGGCCAGGCCGCCGATCGTCGGGGCGTAGGAGCGGGCGTTGTCGTTGACCACGATCACCAGGGGGCGGTCCGGCGCGCCGGCGATGGTGTTCAGCGCCTCCCAGGCCATCCCGCCGGTCAGTGCGCCGTCGCCGACGACAGCCACCACCGAACGGTCCCGCTGGCCGGTCAGCTGGCGGGCCTTGGCCAGCCCGTCCGCCCAGGACAGCGCCGTCGACGCGTGGCTGTTCTCCACCACGTCGTGGGCCGACTCGGCCCGGGACGGGTAGCCCGACATCCCCTCGTACTGCCGCAGGGTGGCGAACCCGTCCTGGCGCCCGGTGAGGATCTTGTGCACGTAGGTCTGGTGGCCGGTGTCGAAGATGATGGTGTCGCGCGGGGAGTCGAACACCCGGTGCACGGCGATCGTCAGCTCGACCGCACCGAGGTTGGGCCCCAGGTGGCCACCGGTGCGCGACACGGTCTCCACCAGGAACGCGCGGATCTCTCCGGCCAGGGCGGCCAGCTCCACGGTGCTCAGCGCGGCGAGGTCCGCCGGGCTGTGCACCCGCTCCAGCAGCCCCACCTGGGCACCCCTTCCCTGCCGCCACCCGGCGGGGGGCAGCCCAGCCGCCCGCTGGCCGCGGGAGGTCCAGTCTAGGACGGGGTGCCGGCCGCGGCCCGGCGAACGCCAGCGCGCCCGGTCGCCCGCCGCGGAGGCTCGGCGCCTGCTCATGGTGCGCCGGCCGCCTCCCACACCCAGCGCGCCCACGCCGACACTGGCACCCCGGGCGCCGCCCAGCCCGGGCCGCTGCCGGCCACGGGCGCGTCGAAGCAGCCCGGCGGCGCGGTCTGCGGCTCCACGGCGACCGCGTCGTCCGCGCCGGTGTAGATGACGTACCAGGGGGTGGAGCTTGTGGTGGTCAGCGTGAGCGCCCCGGGCCACACGGCGCGGACCGGCGCCCCGACCGGGACGGCGAACGCGTCGTCGAACGGCCCTGCCGCCGGCACCGCGACGGCACGCCCCGTCGGCAGGTGGTCCGCCCCACGCTCGGCCATCAGCGTGGCCGGCACGTCCAGCTCGACGTCCCCGCCACGGGCCAGCCGCCGCGCCAGCCACGGGTGCCAGCCCACCACCACGGGGAAGGGCTCGGCATCGGCGTGCACGGCAAGCTGGCTGGTCAGCTCCTTCCCCCCCAGCACCCAGGACAGCGTGGCCCGGCCCGGCCACGGCCAGGGCGGTCCCAGCGCCGCGCTGAGGCGCACGGAACCGCGGTCGACGTGGTCGACCTGCCACGCCCCGGCCAGGAGGGTGCCGTGAATCGCCCAGCCGCCGAAGGTCGCCGGCAGGGCGTGGCGGGTCCCGTCGGCGCCCACCACCTCGTTGGCGCGCAACCGGCCTGCCCACGGGGCCATCGGGTACCAGCCGTAGGCCAGCGGGTCAGCACCGACGCCACCGACCAGCTCCAACCCGTCGACGGCCAGGGACACCAGCCGACCCCCCGCGTCGGTGTCCACGGCTGCCACGACGTCCCCGGCGCGCAGCGTCGCCACGCTCACGTGAACAGCTGTCCGGAGGACCGTGACAGGGTGCCCAACGGGTCGACGAGCAGCGACTCGAAGGCTGCCTCCGCGGCGCCGAGGACCGTGGAGTACGCCCCCAGGCCCGGCAGGCACACCTGGACCATCTCCCCCGGTGCGATCAGGGCGCGGCGCATGGCGTCCGTGGTCGCCGGCTCGACGGCAGGAAACACCTCCCGCAGGAGTCCGCCGCAGATCACGACCTGGGGGTTGAACAGGTTGACCAGGTTGGCGATCCCCAGGCCGAGCCAGGTCCCGGTACGGCGCAGGGCAGCGACGGCGGTGCGATCGCCACCGGCGGCGGCGGCCAGGACCTCACCCACCTGGGCGGTGGACGGCAGGCCGGCGGCGGCCAGCAGCGCCTCCTCCCCCACCTCGGTCTCCCAGCACCCGCGGGCGCCGCACCGGCAGCGCCGCCCGCGGGGGTTCACCATCATGTGGCCGACCTCCCCGAGGTACCCGCCGGCGCCCAGGAGCAGGCGGCCGTCGGAGATCACCCCGGCTCCCACCCCCACCTCGCCGGACAGGTAGACCGCGCTGTTCGCGCCGGCCGCGGCGCCGCGCATGTGCTCCGCGAGCGCCCCCAGTGTCGCGTCGTTGCCGATGTGGACGTCGACGTCGGTGCCGAGCCTCTCCAGGAGCAGCTTGCCCAGCGGGACGTCCACCCATCCGAGGTTGGGCGCGAAGCGCACGAACCCGTCGGGGTGGGAGACCGAGCCGCACACGGCCACCCCGACGCCCACGCACCGCGCTCCGTCCGGTGCGCTCGCCACCACCTGGCGGGCGAGGCGAGCCAAGCGGATCCCCACCCAGTCGACGTCGTGCTCGGCGCGGGGCTGGACCAGGTGGCGGCGGGACAGCACCTGGCCGCCGAGCCCGACCCGGGCGGCGACCAGCCCATCCACGGCGACGTCGAGAGCCAGGACGTAGACGCCGTCGGAGTTCGGGGCCAGCAGCAGCGAGGGCCGCCCGGCCGTGCTGCGCGGCTCCGCCCCGGCCTCCCTGGCCAGCCCGGCAGCGACGAGCTCGGCGGCGAGGTCGCCGACGGTGCTGCGGTTGAGGCCGGTGTGCGCCGTCAGCTCCGTGCGGCTGACGGCGCCGTACAGGTGCAGTCGACGCAGCACCGACGCCAGGTTGTGGCGGCGGACACCGTCGTGGGTGGCGCCGGCTAGGCCGGCCACGACGCTAGGCGCGGCCGGAGGCGGCCGCGGTCTTCCGGGAGATGGCGTCGACCCCCGCGGCGACGAGCAGGACGAGCCCGGTGGCGATGAACTGCACGGCCGCGGACCAGCCCAGCAGCCCCATGCCGTTGGCGATGATGGCGATCACGGCCCCGCCGAGGACGGCGTCGCGCATCTTGCCACGGCCGCCGAAGAGGCTGGTGCCGCCGATGACCGCCGCGCCGACCGCAAACAGCAGGGTGTTGCCACCACCTGCCTGCGGGTCGACCGACGACAGGTACGAGGCCGCGATGACCCCGCCGAGCGCCGCGAAGACCGAGCAGATCACGAACACCGAGATGCGGATCCGGTCGACCCGGATGCCGGCGCGCCGGGCTGCCTCGGTGTTGCCACCGGTCGCGTAGATGTGCCGGCCGTAGGTCGTCTGGTTGAGCGTGTAGCTGCCGATCACCAGCAGGACGCCGATCATCGGCACCACCCAGGGAACGCCCCGCAGGGACGTGCCGCCCCCCAGGGCGCGCTGCTTGTTCAGCTCGTACACCGACACCGCCCCGATCACGGTGATGACGGCGAGGCGGAACACCGCGATCGACACCGGCTCGGTCGCCAGGTTCGCGCGGCGCCGGCGGAAGACCCGGCTGATGGTGATCGCGCCGTAGATCCCCACCGACACGATCAGCATGACCCACCCGGCGAGCGGGGACATGTTCTTGCCTTCGATGGCGTTGATCGCGTTGCTGGTGATGACGACGTTGCCGCCCTCGCCGATGATCGCGAGCACGACCCCTTGCCAGGCCAGGAACCCTGCCAAGGTCACCACGAAGGACGGGATGCCCACCTTGGCCACGAGCATGCCCTGCAGCAGCCCGATCGCCGCACCGACCCCGACGCAGGCCGCGAGGGCCACGATGAGCGGCTTGGGGTTCGGTTCCCGTAGCAGCACCGCCAACGTGGCCGCGGCCACCCCGGAGGTGTAGCCCGCGGCCAGGTCGATCTCCCCCAGCAGCAGAACGAAGATCAGACCCATCGCGATGACCACGGTGGAGGCGCCCTGGGTGAACAGGTTCGCGAAGTTGCGGGTGGACAGGAACACCGGGGACTTCAGGGCGAAGAGCGCGCTCAGCACGACGATGCCGAGGACGGCCGGCAACGCACCCATGTCCCCGCCGCGGATCTTGCCCCAGTAGTTCCGGCTGTAGTCGCCGAAGGTCGTGGGCGGCGCCATCAGGGCCGACTCGCGCTCCCCGGCCTGCTTCACGGTCGTCGGCGTGCTCATGCCGGAGCTCCCGTCACCCGTTGGACCTCGGGGGAGGGAACTTTCTCCGAGCGACCCGTCGTGATGAGCTCGACGACGGTGGCGGAGTCCACGCTGGCGGCGTCCACGGTGGCGCCCATGCGCCCCAGGTAGAGGACAGCGATGCGGTCGGCGACCTCGAAGACGTCGACCAGGTTGTGGGAGATCAGCACGACTGCCAGTCCGTTGTCTGCCAGCCGTCTCACCAGGTCCAAGACGTTGCGGGTCTGGGCGACGCCGAGCGCCGCGGTCGGCTCGTCGAGGATGACCAGCTTGGAGTTCCACATGACTGCCTTGGCGATGGCCACGGACTGGCGCTGGCCGCCGGACAGGGAGGCGACCTTCTGCCGGATGGACTTCACCGTGGTCACGTTCAGGGTGGCCAGGGTCTCCCGCGCCGCCTTCTCCATGCCGTCCTCGTCCAGCGTGAAGCGGGTGCGCCGCTCCCGCCCGAGGAACATGTTCTGCACGATGTCGAGGTTGTCGCACAGGGCAAGGTCCTGGTAGACGACCTCGATCCCCAGGGCGGCGGCGTCACGCGGGGTGTGGATGGTCACCGGGTGCCCCTCGAAGCGGACCTCGCCGGAGTCCGGCGGGTAGATCCCCGCGATGCTCTTGATCAGGGTGGACTTGCCGGCACCGTTGTCCCCGACGAGGGCGGTGACCTTGCCGGGCCAGACCTCGAAATCGACGTCCTTCAGGACGCTGACCGGACCGAAGGACTTGTTGATCCCCCGCGCCTCAAGCGTCGGTACCTCTGCCACCCTGGGTCCTCCCGCCGGTTGATGGTGGTGCGGCTCCGGCGCCGCGCCCCGAGGGGCGCGGCGCCGGACCTATCGTGGCACTGCGAGGGGCCTACTTGATGCCGTACTGCGTGCACTTGGCGGCAACAGCACCCACGCAGATCTGCGCGGCTGTGTCGAAGCCGTCCGCCACCACCGTCTGCTCCATGTTGGCGGTGGTCACCCACGTCGGGGTCTCCAGGACAGCCTGCACCTGGCGGTGCGCGGTGGTGTCCGTGACAGTCCCGTTGGTCATGGGCGCGGTGTTCTTCAGCAGTGCGATCGCCGCGGCGGCAGCCGCGTTAGCCTCGAGCTTGATCGGCTTGTACACCGAGCCGCACTGGTAGCCGAGCAGGATGTTCTGCATCCCGGACACGGTGGCATCCTGGCCGGTGAACGGAACCTTGCCCGCCAGGCCGGCCTTCTGCAGCACCGACAGCACAGCGCCGCCGAGGCCGTCGTTGGCCGAGGCAACCGCCTGGATGTTCGGGTGAGCAGTCAGCATCTGCTGGAAGATGACCGCGCCCTGCTGGTTGTCCCAGTTGGGGACGGACTGGTTCGGGCCCTTGAGGTACGTCCCGTTGGCGTACAGCGGGTTCAGCACCGAGTTGTAGCCCTGCGCGAACAGCGTCGCGTTGTTGTCCGTCGGCGAGCCGTTCAGCTCGGCGACCAGCGGGTGCTTGTAGCCGAGCTTGGTGATGCACGCCACCAGGCCCTGGCCCTGGAGCTCGCCGACCTTGACGTTGTTGAAGGAGACGTACACCTTCGCCGAGCCGCCCAGGGTGAGCCGGTCGTAGTCGATCGTCTGGACGCCAGCAGCGGCCGCCTTCTGCTCGATCGCGGCACCGGAGCCGGAGTCGAGGTTGACCAGCAGGATCACCTTGGCGCCGGCCGTGATGGCCTGCTCCGCCTGGGTGAGCTGGGTGGAGGCGCTGCCCTCAGCGTTGACGATGTTGTACGTCACACCCGCGGCCTTGAACGCCGCGGACAGCATGGGACGGTCGTAGGTCTCCCACCGCACCGAGGACTTGGAGTCGGGCAGGAGGACGGCCACCTGGTAGGCGCCGCTGGACGAGCTCGACGATGACGCTGACGTGCTGGCAGACGGGGAGCTCGACGCCGAGCTGCTCCCGCTGCTGCTGCACGCAGCAAGGGCAAGTGCCGCGACCGCGACACCCGCCACCACTGGAACTGTCCTACGCATGTATCTCCTCCTTGGTCCCGCCGGTCGCCCACTGCGCCGGTCGGTCGTGCCGGTACTGCAGGACCCCCACCTACCGGGCCCCCCGCTCCCTCAGCGTCGGACGCCGAGAATCCACTCGATCGCCAGCTGGTCGAGCCGCTCGTTGCGGTAGCCGCGGGCCGCTAGCGCCTCCACGTCCACCGGCTCCTCCAACAGCGCAGCCGCTACCGCTGGGCTGTAGGACCCCACGCTCGGCGCAGCGAGCTCCGGCGCCCCCGCGGCCGCCAGCGCCTCCCGCACCTCAGGGTCCGCGTCGAACGCCTTCGCGCGCTCGGCGAGCATCAGGTACGTCGCCATGCACCCGCGGGCGAACTCCCACACCCCGTCGCCGGATTCGTTGCGGTAGGGCCGCGCGTCGAAGTGGCGCGGCCCGGCGTAGCCGGCCGACTCCAGCAGCCGGACCAGGAAGAAGGCGTCCTTGATGCCCTCGGACCCGAAGCGCAGGTCCTGGTCGTAGCGGCCGATCTTCTGCGCGTTGAGGTCGATGTGGAAGAGCTTGCCCTGCCACAGCGCCTGGGCCACCCCGTGGAAGAAGCTCAGCCCGGCCATCGTCTCGTGTGCCGTCTCGGGGTTCACCCCCACCATCTCCGAGTGGTCCAAGGTCTCGATGAACGCCAGCGCGTGGCCCACGGTCGGCAGGAAGGTGTCGCCGCGCGGCTCGTTCGGCTTGGGCTCCAGCGCGAAGCGGATGCCGTAGCCCTGGTCCTTGACGTAGGCGGTAAGGAAGTTGATCGCCTCCCGGTACCGCTCGAGGGCGTCCCTGGGGTCCTTGGCGGCAAACGCCTCCACCCCTTCGCGTCCACCCCAGAAGACGTAGGTGGGGGCCCCGAGCTCGGCGGCCAGGTCCAGCCCCCTCATCACCTTGGCGATGGCGAAACGGCGGACCGCACGGTCGTTGCTGGTGAACGCCCCGTCCTTGAACACCGGATGCCAGAACAGGTTGGTCGTCACCATCGACACGGTGACCCCGGTCTCGTCCAGCGCCCCGCGGAACCGGGACACGAGGGACGCGGCCTCGGCCGGGCCCGAGCCGAACGGGATCAGGTCGTTGTCGTGGAGGCTGACGCCCCACGCCCCGATGTCGGCCAGGTGCTTGACGAAGTCGACGGGCTCGATCGGCGCCCGGGTGTTGTCACCGAACGGGTCCCGGCCGGTCTGGCCGACCGTCCACAGTCCGAACGAGAACCTGTCGTCGGGGCGGGGCTGGTACTCAGCACTCACCGACTGCCTCCCCATCCTGACACGGGTGCGTATGTTGTCGGCGGCAACGTATTGCTCGCTCAGCCGTCGCACAAGCGTCACATGGCCCACGGACGGTCACAGTTGCGTCACAAGTGCGACCCGCCGCCGTTACAAACGGGGTCGGAACCGCCCGCCGGCCAGCGCCTCGGCCACCAGCCGCACCGCCCGCGCCGCGGATTCCAGGCGTACCAGCTCGGCCTGCACGGCGCCCAGCGCGTCGCCCAGGGCGTCCGGGGGCACCTGGTCCCGCAGGGCCGCCCGCATGCCGGCCAGCGCCTGGCGGGAGGCGTCCTGGGCGGCGGCCAGGTGCGCCCCGGCCAGGTAGGCGAGCACGGCGGGGTGACGGCGCAGCACGGCGTAGCCCCGGTAGTCCGCCGGGCACTGGTCGAGCAGGAAGGCGACCGTGCCGTCGGGGAACCCGTCGCTCGTCGGCGGGGGGACCGCGCTCGGCCACCCAGGAGGGGCTGCGCCACTCATCGGTACAGCGCGTCCCGCGCCGCCGCGTAGGCGGCCCGCACCGCCGGCACCGGCTCCCCGGGCAGGGCGCTGGCTGCCGCCCCTGTCCACGGGGGCGGCGCGGCCCCGCCGCCCAGGGCCCAGGCCGCCTGGCGGGCGGCGCCGTCGGCCACGTACTCCCCTGGCTGCGGCGCGAGCACCGGCACGGAGAACACCGTCGGGGCGACGGCGCGCACGGCTGGTGACGCCGCCGCCCCACCGATGAGCAGGACGCGGCGGGCGTCTACCCCGAGCCCGACCAGGGCGTCCAGCGCGTCCGCCAGGCCCGCGAGCATGCCCTCCACCACTGCGCGGGCCAGCGTCGCCGGTGTCAGGTTGTCCCTGGTCAGGCCATGCAGGCTGCCGCGCGCCGTGGGCAGGTTCGGGGTCCGCTCCCCCTCCAGGTAGGGCAGCAGCACCAGCCCGGCCGCACCGGGGGGGGCGGCCAGCGCGAGAGCGGCGAAGGAGTCCAGGTCCACGCCCAGCAGCCCCGCGCCGGCGCTGAGGACCCGGGCGGCGTTCAGGGTGCAGGCCAGCGGGAGGTAGCGGCCGGTGGCGTCGGCGAACCCGGCCACCGTCCCCGACGCGTCCGCAGTAGGGGTGTCCGACACCGCGAACACGGTGCCCGACGTGCCCAGGGACACCACCACGTCACCGGGGCGCGCGTCCACACCCAGCGCGGCGGCCATGTTGTCCCCGGTGCCCGCGGCCAGCAGCGCCCCGTCCGCGGTGGTCCCGACCACCTCGGCCGGCGCCGCCACCCGGGGCACGGCGGGGCGCGCACCGAAGGCGGCGGCCAGCAGGTCGGTGCGGTAGACGGACCGGACGGGGTCGAAGTACCCGGTGCCCGACGCGTCGCCCCGGTCGGTGGTCAGGTGGTCCAGGGGCGAGCCACCGCCGGCGGCGAGCCGGGCGGTCAGGTAGTCGTGCGGCAGGACTACTGCCGTCACCCGGGCGGCGGCGGCGGGCTCATGCTCGGCAAGCCAGCGCAGCTTGGTGACCGTGAAGGACGCGACGGGCACCGAGCCGACCGCCTCCGCCCACGCGGCCGGCCCGCCCAGCTCGGCGACCAGCGCGAGCGCCGCGTCGGCGGACCGCGTGTCGTTCCACAACAGGGCGGGACGCACCGCCCGGCCGGCGTCGTCCAGCGCCACCATGCCGTGCTGCTGGGCCGCGACCCCCACCGCGGCCACGCCCGCCAGCAGGTCGGCCCCGCACGCGCTGGCCAGGGCCTCCCACCACACCTGCGGCGGGCACTCGGTGGCGTCGGGGTGCCCGGCGCGGCCGCTGCGCACCAGGGCCCCGGTGTCGGCGTCGCGGACCACGACCTTGACCGACTGCGTGGAGGAGTCCACTCCGGCGACCAGGGGCACGCCGTGCAGCGTAGGGCACCGCGTGGCAACGGCCTCGTGCTAGCGGACCTCTGCCAGCCCCCGCAGCACGAACGGCAGGATGCCACCGTGGCGGAAGTAGTCCGCCTCGCCTGGTGTGTCGATGCGCACCCGGGCCGCCACGGTGACGACGCTGCCGTCGGCCCGCTCGGCGCGCACCTCGACCTCGCGCGGCGGCGGCCCGTCGTTGATGGCCGTCACGCCGCGCACCGAGTAGGTCTCGGTGCCGTCCAGCCCCAGGCTGGCCGCGCTGTCCCCGGGCAGGAACTGCAGGGGCAGCACGCCCATCCCGACCAGGTTGGAGCGGTGGATGCGCTCGTAGGACTCCGCCAGGACGGCACGCACCCCGAGCAGCGTGGTGCCCTTCGCGGCCCAGTCCCGGCTGGACCCCGAGCCGTACTCCTTGCCCGCGATGACCAGCAGTGGCGTCCGCGCCGCCGCGTAGTGCTCCGCGGCGTCGTAGATCGTCGCCTGGGCGCCCCCCGCGGTGAAGTCGGCGGTGTACCCGCCCTCCACCCCGTCCAGCAGCCGGTTGCGCAGCCGGATGTTGGCGAACGTCCCGCGGATCATCACCTCGTGGTTGCCGCGACGCGAGCCGTAGGAGTTGAACTCCCCCCGTCCGACGCCGCGGGCCTGCAGGTACTCCCCGGCCGGGCTGTCCACCCGGATGGACCCTGCCGGGCTGATGTGGTCGGTGGTCACCGAGTCGCCGAGCAGCGCCAGGACGCGGGCGCCCTCGATGTCGGTGACCGCTGCCGGGGTGGCCCCCATGCCCTCGAAGTACGGCGGGCGGCGCACGTACGTGGACGCGTCGTCCCAGGCGAACGTGTCACCGGCCGGGGTGGGCAGGTCCCGCCACCGGGCATCCCCGGCGAAGACGTCGGCGTAGCTGGCGGTGAACATCTCCGCGCCGATGGACGACGCGATCACGGCGTCGACCTCCGCGGGGTCGGGCCACAGGTCCGCCAGCGTCACCGGGCTGCCGTCGGGGCGGAACCCCAGCGGGTCGTGCACCAGGTCAATGTCCATCGTCCCGGCGAGCGCGTACGCGACGACCAGTGGTGGGGAGGCGAGGTAGTTCATCGTGACGTCGGGGTTGATCCGACCCTCGAAGTTGCGGTTGCCACTGAGGACGGAGACCAGCGCGAGCCCATGCTCGGCGGCGGCCGCGGACACGTGGCTGGCGAGCGGGCCGGAGTTGCCGATGCAGGTGGTGCACCCGTAGCCGACCAGGTAGAAGCCGAGCTTCTCCAGGTAGGGCGTGAGGCCGGCGCGCTCGTAGTAGTCCATGACCACCTTCGACCCGGGCGCCAGCGTGGTCTTCACCCACGGCTTGGTCGTGAGCCCGGCCTGCACGGCGTTGCGGGCCAGCAGCGCAGCGGCGAGCATCACCGACGGGTTGGAGGTGTTGGTGCACGACGTGATAGCCGCGATGACCACCGAACCGTCGTCGAGGGAGTAGCTGGCCCCGTCGGCGTCGGTGACCACCACCGCCCGCGACACCCGGGGGGGCAGCGCCGCGTGGGACACGGTGGCGGGGGCGGACGGCGCCGACGTGGTCGCGGCGGAGGGGTCGGAGGCCGGGAAGCTCTCCTCGCCCGCCTCGGTGACCTCGTCGGGGACGGTGGCGGGCACCAGGCCTGCCAGGGACGCCCGGAAGGAGCCCTGCGCGTCGGCGACGGCGACGCGGTCCTGCGGGCGCTTGGGCCCGGCGATGCTGGGGACAACGCTGGCCAGGTCCAGGCCGAGCGTCGCGGAGTAGCCCGGCACGGCCGCGGGGTCGTGCCACAGGCCCTGCTCCTTGGCGTAGGCCTCCACCAGCGCGACGTGGTCCGGCGCGCGCCCGGTCAGGCGCAGGTAGGCCAGGGTCTGCTCGTCGATGGGGAAGATCGCGGCGGTGGAGCCGTACTCCGGGCTCATGTTGCCGATCGTCGCCCGGTTGGCCACCGGCACGGCCGCGACCCCGGGCCCGAAGAACTCGACAATCGCGCCCACCACACCGTGGGCCCGCAGCAGCTCGGTGATGGTCAGCACCAGGTCGGTGGCCGTCGTGGCCGCCGGCAGAGTGCCCTCCAGCCGCACCCCGACCACGGGGGGGATGAGCATGGAGACCGGCTGGCCCAGCATCGCCGCCTCCGCCTCGATCCCACCGACGCCCCAGCCGAGAACGCCCAGCCCGTTGACCATCGTGGTGTGGGAGTCGGTGCCGACCAGGGTGTCCGGGTAGGCCTGCCCCTGGTGGTCCATCACCACCCGGGCCAGGTGCTCGATGTTCACCTGGTGCACGATCCCGGTGCCCGGCGGGACCACCCGCAGCCCCTCGAAGGCGCCCTGCCCCCAGCGCAGGAACTGGTAGCGCTCCCGGTTGCGGGAGTACTCCAGGTCGACGTTGCGGGCGAAGGAGTCCGCGCTGCCGAAGACGTCCGCTATCACGGAGTGGTCGATGACCAGCTCGGTGGGCACCAGCGGGTTCACCCGGGCGGGGTCGCCACCGAGCTCCACGACCGCCTCACGCATCGTCGCGAGGTCCACCACGCACGGCACACCGGTGAAGTCCTGCATGAGCACCCGCGCGGGGCTGAAGGCGATCTCCGTCGACGGCTCCGCGGTCGGGTGCCAGCCGGCCAGGGCGCGGATGTGGTCGGCGGTGGTGAACACCCCGTCCTCGGTGCGCAGCAGGTTCTCCAGCAGCACCCGCAGCGCGTACGGCAGGCGGTCGACGCCGGGGACCGCGTCGAGGCGGAAGATCTCGACCGTGCGCTCGCCCACGCGCAGCGACCCGCGACTGCCCTGGCTGTCCAGCGTGTGCCCACCCATGCCGGCCTCCCTTGGTCGAGGCGTCAGTGTGACGCACCCGGGACTGACGCAACTATCTTGACATCAAGTTTCTTGATGTCAAGATAGTTGCGCGCGTGGTGTTGCCTGCCGTCAGGGTTACGCTGACCGCCCGTGAGCGCTCCTGTGAGCCCCCCCGCCCTTCGCCCCTCGGCTGCCGCCGTGCGGGAGACCATCGGCTACCGCCTGAAGTGCAAGCTGCTCGGGCCCCCGCTGGTCACCTCCCAGCTCAGCCACGAACGGTTCAGCAAGAGGATGGCGCTGGGCGTACTCAGCCCGGACTGCATCTCCTCCTCCGCGTACGGCAGCGAGGAGATCCTGGTCATCCTGGTCGGCGGGTTCGGTCTGGCGGCGTTCCACATCCTGATGCCGATGACCTTGGTGATCATCGGGGTGCTCATCATCACGACGCTGTCGTACCGCCAGGTCGTCATGATCTACACCAAGGCGGGTGGCTCCTACGTCGTGGCGCGGGACAACTTCGGACCGGCGGTCGCCCAGGTGGGCGCCGTGGCGCTGATGATCGACTACATCGTCACCGTCGCCGTGCAGACCGCCGCCGGCACCAACGCCTTGGCCTCCGCGATCCCCGCACTGAGCCCCATCCGCACCCAGACGATCATCAGCGTGTGTGTCGTGGCGTTGCTGTTCTACGGCAACCTGCGCGGGCTGCGCGAGGCCGGCCGCTGGTTCGCCTTCCCCACCTACTTCTTCGTCATCTCGATGTACACCGTCTTGGTGTTCGGCATCGGCCGGGAGCTCTTCGGCCATCTCACGGTCTACCCCGTCGACCAGCCAGGCCAGTACCCGCTCGTCAATGACCACCTGGTCGGCTACGCGATGGTCTTCTTGCTGCTGAGGGCCTTCGCCAACGGGGGCAGCTCGCTGACCGGGCTGGAGGCGATCTCCAACGGCGTGGGCGCCTTCAAACCTCCGGAGGGCCGCAACGCCCGACGCACCCTGGTGGTGATGTCCACCATCCTGGGCAGCCTGGTGCTCGGGGTGTCCTGGCTCGCGCACGTCACCCACGCGGCCCCCTACCGGTCCGGCAGCCCCACGGTGATCTCGCAGGTCGCCCACGCCGCCTTCGGCTTCGGCGCGGCGGGCCATGTGGCGTTCCTGCTCGTGCAGCTGGCGACCATGCTCGTGCTCTACACCGGTGGGAACACGTCGTTCAACGGCTTCCCGTTCCTGACCAGCTTCGTCGCCGAGGACTCCTTCCTGCCCCGCCAGCTGACCCGGCGCGGACACCGGCTGGCTTTCTCCAACGGGATCATCGTGCTGGCGATCCTCGCGGAGACGCTGCTGATCGTCACCCACTCCAACGTCTCCGCGCTGGTGGGGCTCTACGCGATCGGGGTGTTCACCGGGTTCAGCCTCGCCGGCTACGGGATGGCCAAGCACTTCCACACCCACAAGGAGCCGCGCTACAAGGCCAAGATGGCCATCAACATCGCCTCCGGGATGCTGTCCACCATCGTCGTCGTGATCTTCGCGGTGACGAAGTTCACCGAAGGCGCCTGGATCGTGCTGATCGTCTTCCCGGTCGGCACCTTCGCCCTGATCAGGCTGAACCGGACCTACCGCGGCGAGGCGGCCGCACTGCAGCTGGCCGCGGTGATGCGCAGCGAGCCGAACACGGGGCGCAACGCGATGTTCGTCCTGGTCGACGACCTGGACCTGGCGACCATCCGGGCGCTGCGCTACGCGCGCGGGCTGAAGCCCAGCACGCTGCGGGCGGTGCACTTCGTCCTGGACGCCCAGCATGCCGAGGAGCTGCACAAGTCCTGGGTGACCAACCCGGCCACCGGGGTCCCCCTGGAGCTGGTGGAGTGCCCGGACCGCCGGCTCATCCACGCGGTGCTGCAGTTCGCGACCGAGGCCTGCGCGGACGCGCGCACCGAGGTGACGCTGCTCATGCCTCGGCGCACGTACTCCCCGCTGCTGGGCAGGCTCTTGCACGACCGCACCGCGGACAAGATCGCTGAGGCCGTCAGCGACGTGCCGCGGGTGTCCGCGACGATCATCCCCTTCAACGTCGACCGCGTCGCCGAGCAGGCGCCGGCGCTGGTCGAGGCGGTCGCCGAGGGTCGTCCGCCCGCATGGCTGCGGGAGCGGCTCGACGACCAGGCCCTGCGCCGTCCCTCGGCGCTGCAGCCGGCGACCCTGACCCACGAGCACGCCGACGGGGGGGGTCATGCCACGCCGACCCTTGTGCTGGACGACGCGGACCCCGACGGCTCCACGCCGACGCAGACGGAGCCACCGGTCCCGGTGACGCCGGGCGGGGTGACCCCGATCGGTGACCTGACCTGGCGCCAGCGAGCGGTGGTCGAGGGCAAGGTCCGAGCGGTGCGGCTGACCCCGCTGTCCGGGGCCCCCACCCTGGAGGTCGACCTGTGGGACACCACGGGCGGGCTCACGGTGATGTTCTACGGGCGGCGCCAGATCGGTGGCCTGGCGCCCGGCGCCCGGCTGCGTGCCGAGGGCATGGTCGGGGAGACCAACGGGCACCTGGCGATGGCCAACCCGATCTACCGGCTGCTGCCCGCGGGGGACGAGGACATGGACAACCCGCTGGCCTAGCGGCGTGACGGCACCGCGGGTCAGCCGGGCCGCCCGCTGACCAGCTGGGCGACCACCTCCAGGTGGTGGGTCATCGGGAAGAGGTCGTAGGCCCGCAGCCCGGCCAGTCGGTACCCCCGCTCGGCGAAGGTGGCCACGTCACGGGCCAGGGCTGCCGGGTCGCAGGCGACGTACACCACGCGGGTGGCGCCCGTGGCGGCCACCGCGGCGACCACGTCGGCGCCGGCGCCGGCGCGCGGGGGGTCCAGCACGACCAGATCCGCGCTCGGGTGCCACCGCGACAGGAACGTGTCCACCCGGGAGCGGTGCACGACCGCCTGGCGCAGGTCGGCGAGGTTGGCGCGGGCGTCGGCGCAGGCCAGTCCCGAGGACTCCACCACGTCCACCCGACCCGAGGGCCCGACCGCCTGCGCCAGCCCGGCAGCGAACAGCCCGACGCCCGCGTACAGGTCCAGGGCCCGCTCCCCCGGGCTGGCCTGAGCGGCGGCCGCCACCGCCGCAGCGAGAGCGCCTGCCGCGTCCGGGTGCACCTGCCAGAAACCCGGCCCGCTGACCACGAAGTCCCGTCCCGCGGCGTGCTGGTGCGCCTGCGCGGGTCGGCGGCCGCGGGTCGCCGCCGCGGCGGGCACGGCGACGACGGAGCGACAGCCGTCGTCGTCGACGGTGACGTCCACGCCGTCCGCGCCCGGCCACGGCGTGGCCAGCACCTGCGCGGCCAGGGCTGCGGGGTGGGCCAGCAGGCAGTCCCCGACACCTAGCACCGCATGGGAGCGCACGGGGTGCAGGCCTGCGCGCCCGTCGCCGTCGACGGCCAGGTGCACCCGGGTCCGCCAGCCCAGCCCCGGCCCTGCACCGGCCACCTCCCCGACGGCCTCCACCGCGCCCGTCCAGGTGATCCCGGCCAGGCGCTGCAGCTGCTCGGCGAGCACCGCGGCCTTCCACGCCCGCTGCGCGGGCAGCGCCACGTGCTGCAGGTCGCACCCCCCGCACCCGCCGGGCCGCGCCCAGGCGCACGGCGCCTGGACGCGGTCCGGCGACGCCGCCAGCACCTCGACCGCGTCGGCGCGCACGAACCGCCGGGTCGGCCCGTCGGCCGGGTCCCCGTCGCTGACCCGGGCCAGGACGCGCTCCCCGGGCAGCGCGTGACGCACGAACAGCACCCGCCCGTCGAGTCGCGCCACGGCATGACCGCCGTGCGCCACCGCGCCGACCAGGACCTCCACGGCGGCCCCGGTCGGCAGCCGCGGCGCCGCGTCCGGCGCGCCCGACGGGGGGGGCGGCTGCTGGGTCATCCCCCCAGGCTAGGGACAGCCGGTAGTCCCATGGCCGACGGCGGTATGGGAGAGTCGAGCCGTGCACGTGGTGATCATGGGATGCGGCCGGGTGGGGTCGTCGCTGGCGGAGTCGCTGGACGCCCGCGACCACACCGTTGCAGTCATCGACCAGGTGCCCGGCGCCTTCCGCCGGCTCAGCCCAGGCTTTCGTGGGCGCACCGTCGCCGGGGTCGGATTCGACCGCGAGGTGCTCGTCGAGGCGGGCATCGAGCAGGCGGGTGCGTTCGCTGCGGTGTCCAGCGGGGACAACTCCAACATCGTCGCCGCCCGCGTCGCGCGGGAGACGTACGGGGTGGACAGCGTGGTCGCCCGCATCTACGACCCCCGACGTGCGGAGGTGTACCAGCGGCTCGGTATCGCCACGGTCGCCACGGTGCGCTGGACGGCCGACCAGATCATCCGCCGCCTGCTGCCGTCCGGCGCGCACACCGAGTGGATCGACCCCAGCGGGACGATCCTGCTGGTCGAGCTGCACGTCTCCCCCGCGTGGTACGGCCAACCGGTGCGCGGCTTCCAGGCCCGCAGCGGCGCCCGGGTGGCGTTCCTGACCCGGCTCGGCGATGCCATGCTGCCCACCGCCGACTCCCTGCTGCAGGAGGGGGACCTGCTGCACGCGCTGGTCCGGGAGGGCCACGTGGAGGCGGTGCAGGCCCTGCTGGACGCCTCGCCGGAGGGGATGGACGGATGAGGGTCGCCATCGCCGGGGCCGGCAAGGTCGGCCGGTCGATCGCCGCGGAGCTGACCGGTAACGGCCACACCGTCTTGCTCATCGACCGGGAGGCCGCGGCGATCCGCCGCGACGCCGTGCCGAGCGCCCAGTGGCTGCTGGCCGACGCGTGCGAGCTCGACGTCTTGGACAAGGCCGGCCTGCAGGAGTGTCAGGTGGTGATCGCGGCCACCGGGGACGACAAGGTCAACCTGGTGGTGTCGCTGCTGGCCAAGACCGAGTTCGGCGTCCCCCGGGTGGTCGCCCGGGTGAACCACCCGCAAAACGAGTGGATGTTCAACGAGTCGTGGGGCGTCGACGTGGCGGTGTCCACCCCTCGCCTGCTGTCCGCCCTGGTGGAGGAGGCGGTCAGCGTCGGGGACCTCGTGCGGCTGTTCTCCTTCCGCCAGGGCGAGGCCAACCTGGTGGAGATCACGCTGCCGACCGGGTCCCCGCACGTGGGGTCACGCGTCGGCGACGTCGCCTGGCCGGCCGACTGCGCGCTGGTGGCGATCCTGCGCGCCAACCGCGTGATGCCGCCCACCGCCGACGACCCGATCCTGGCCGGGGACGAGCTGCTCTTCTTGGCAGCGCCGGACCGCGACGGTGATCTGCAGGAGCTGCTCAGCCCCCGCGACCAGGCCGAGGCGAACGACCTCGTCGCCGGCGGCGGCCCGCCGCCCTCCGCCTGATCGCCCCGGGCGTCGACCGGACCCGCTGCGGGCCCGGCACTAGTCGGGCCGGGTGTTGCCCTCGACGTCCCCGGGTGCGCCAGCCACCTCCGGCGCCACGCCCGCCACGGACGCGGGCTGGGCCTCCCCGTCGCCGGTGACCGGCGTGGCGTCCGCGCCGTCGCGGGGCACCACGCGCGGGGTGCGGCGCAGGATGACCAGCGTCGCCCAGCCGGCGGCGAGGAACGGCGGGATGCCCAGCAGGACGCCCGCCACACCCAGGGCGGCCACCCGCCCGGACAGGTACAGCGGCAGCTGGATGGCCAGGCGGAGCGCGAACATCGCCGCCCAGACCAGCGACGCCTGGGAGTAGGCGCGCAGCCGCCGGGGGTCCTGCCGCCAGCCCAGGCCCTCGCCCATCAGGGGGCCGAGCAGGAGCCCGAGCAGCGGCCAGCGCACCACGACGCTGAGCAGGTAGGCCAGCGCGTAGCCGGCGTTCTTCAGGATCGAGGGCAGGTAGAAGTTGCTGGCCTTGTGGGTCAGCAGTGCGGCACCGGCCATCACCCCCACCCCGACCAGGCCGGTGAGCGCCTGGGTGACCGGTCGGCGCTGGATCAGGCCGACCACGAACAGCAGGGCCCCGCAGCCGAGGGCCACCGCGAGCGCGGTCGCCAGGTGCCGCCCGGTCAGGCCGTAGACGACGCCGAACACCGCCCCGGGCAGCCCGGCGT
>Ga0209698_10000359_pt1 | contig 51565 bp, 46 predicted proteins | sample LitLauG_LLR_2012_FD_187203 | JGI IMG/M metagenome (GOLD analysis project Ga0209698, IMG submission 187203) | Freshwater sediment microbial communities from Pennsylvania, USA - Little Laurel Run_MetaG_LLR_2012 (SPAdes) (version 2) | ecosystem: Environmental > Aquatic > Freshwater > Creek >...
GGCCCACATCAAGAAGATCTATCGCAAGCTTGCCGTGCATTCGCGTGGCGAGGCGGTCTACGAGGCCAGCCAGATGGGCCTGCTGAAAAACTGAATCGACGGACCCTTGGCCGAGCGCTGGCACTTCGCGTCCGTGGCCGGGTCCGGCTTGCGCCACACCCGCCACTGCGCGCTACTGCTGGCCGCTGGTGCCGCCTTGTTGCTCGGTGCCGCCCCGAGCGCGGCGCAGGTGCCGATCCGTACGATCGAATGGTCCTACGTAGCACCCGACCCCCAGGCCGGTCCGGATGGCGGCGCCGAGGTCTACCACAAGAAGTTCGATTTACCCTTGCGCTGGTCGGCCATTGAGGGCTCGCCCCTGCGCACCATCGAGATGCGCATGCGGTTTACCCTCGCGGCGCCGCCCGAGGAGACCTGGGCGCTGCTGCTGGAGCGATCCAGCGAAGGCGGTCGTTTTCGCGTCAACGGCCACATCGTGGGCACGGTTGCGGCCGCCAGCCCCACCCGCTTTGTCGACTGGCATCGACCGCAACTGATAACGATCGACCCCTCGCTGCTGGTGGCGGGCGAGAATGAAGTGCTGGTCGAGACCCGCTATGGCCCCGGCGCACACATCCTGGCCGGCGTCCAGGTCGGCCCTCTGAGCAATGTATGGAACCGCTACGCGCTCGTCTTGTTTTTTGATTATCAGTGGATGTGGGCGAGCGCGTGCGTTGCCCTGCTCACGGCGGTCGTCTTCGGCATCTTGGGCTTGCAGCGCAAGCAGAATCTGGCCTTGCTGGTTGCCCTGGCATCCTTGTTCTGGCTCATCCACTGCGGGTTGTGGCTGGCGGAGATCATGCCGCTGGAGCTGCGCTTTTGGACGCGCATCGGCGAGTTCGCGGCCACCGGCGCCTTTAGCGCCGTCATCGCGGTGACGCTACTGCGCATGTCCTCCGTCTCGCGGCGCGGCGAGGAGTGGCTCATCTGGGCGTACGCGGCCATTGGTCCGGTTTTTTCCCTGGCCACCTCCTTGCAAGCCGATCACTATCTGCAATTTTCCTGGCAGCCGGGTTTGATCCTCATCGTCGCAATTGCGACCGGCCTGGGCGTGGCGCGGCGCACCCGCGGGCAGCCCGCGCCAGCGCCGATCGTGCTGGTTGCGGCAATCGTCTTGCTAGCCGCCGCGCTGTTTGACCTGGGCACGGTCCTGGGGTGGACCTCGAGCTACGGATCGCCGGCCATGAACTACGCCGGGATTTTGATGTTGATCGGACTGGCAACCCCCTTGATGGATGGACTGGTGCGCACCGTGGACCAGGCCGAATCGGCGCGTGCCGAACTCGAAATGCGCGTGCGCGAGCGCGAGCAGCTTCTCAAGCGCAACTTCGAACGCCTGCGCGAAAGCGAACGCGGCAAGGTTGAGGCGCAGGAGCGCCAGCGCATCATGCAGGACATGCACGATGGCCTGGGGTCACAGCTCATGTCATCGTTGATGCTGGTCGAGCGCGGCGCGGTGAGCAATGATCAGTTCGCGCAGATCCTGCGCGAATCCATCGATGACATGCGCCTGGCAATCGACGCACTGGCCTCTGAGGATGCCGACCTGGCCGCCGCGCTAGGCAATCTGCGCTTTCGCATGGAGCCGCGCTTGCGCGCCGCCGGCATGGAACTGGCCTGGGACGCGCGCAAGCTTCCCGAGGAGATCGGCTTGCATCCGGACGAAGTGCTGCCGATCCTGCGGATCGTTCAGGAGGCCCTGACCAATGCACTCAAGCACAGCCGGGCGCGCGAAGTGCGCGTGACCCTTGCCGTTGAAGGCACCGCCGAGGGCCCCATGCTGGATATCCGGATTGCCGATAACGGACGCGGCATCGACGGCGAGCGGGTCGGTGGACGCGGTTTGATGAACATGCGCAACCGGGCCCAGAAAATCAACGCCCAGCTCAAGGTGGCAACCGCGCCCAAAGTCGGCACGACCGTTCATTTGCGCACCCGCGTCCTGCCGACGAGTCCGACGACGCGCTCCAGTCAGACGGTTCTCAACACCCAGGCGGTCATCGAACGCGCAAGGATGCAGTAAGCCGGTAGGCTCTGCGTCATGTCGCGCCGGCGCGGCGCTTGCGCGCAAAAGTGCGGCGGAACTTTTCCACCTTGGGTCCGATGACAAACATGCAGTAGCCCTGCGTCGGGTTGTGGCGAAAGTACTCCTGGTGGTGGTCTTCGGCACGAACGTAACGCTCCACCGGAACAACCTGCGTCACCACGTCCTCGTCGTAACCGTCGCGCGCGTGCGCAACAAAGTCCGTCGCCGCTCTGTGCTGCTGCGCCGAGTGGGTGAATATCGCCGACCGATATTGGTTGCCGATGTCATTGCCCTGGCGATTGGGGGTCGTCGGATCGTGGATCGCGAAAAATACCTCCAGCAGTTCCGCGTAGCCGACACGCGCCGGATCAAACTCCACCCGAACCACCTCGGCGTACCCGGTCTGCCCGCCGCAAACCTGGCGATAGTCCGGATCGGCCGTGTCGCCGTTGGAATAGCCGGACTCGACATCGAGGACGCCGTCGAGCTCCCCGAATACGGCCTCCAGGCACCAAAAACACCCCCCGCCCAGAGTGGCGAATTCATGCCCAGGGCGCGGCACGGGTCCCAGCGGGTGATGTAGCGACATGGCGGCCTCCAGCATTTCCCGGCAGCGGGCCAAACAAGCTTACGCCGGGAATAGCTTCCGCAGTATTGCAGCGCAATTTGGGCGTTGCCAGCGCTCAAGACGGTGCCCCAAAATGCCGAAAACCGGCCACGTGGCGATCCACCCGCGGCGCACGTGCCGGCCGGACCCGCCCATGGAGAGCGCAAATGACGTTCATTAAGCCGTACCTGATCCGGCTATCGCACTGCGATCCGACCGGCACGGTGTTCTATCCCAATTACTTTCATATATTCAATGCGTTAGTAGAAGACTGGTTCTACGAGGCAATTGAGATCCGCTTTGACGAATTTCTCATGGCGCGTGGGCTGGCGCTGCCAACCGTACGTATGGAGGCAACCTTTTCCAAACCCACGATGATGGGCGAAGTGGTTGATTTTTGGCTCACGCTCTCCCACGTTGGACGCACCTCCGTGCGCTTCACCATGGGCGTGGACAAGGACGGACAGCAGCGCGTGCGCATGAACCGCGTCGCCGTTTGCACGTCCCAGGAAACGCGCGCAGCGACCCTCATCCCAGAGGATGTGCGCGAGAAAATGCTCGAATTCATGCGCGAGTAGCCCCGGCCGGCTGCGCTGGGGCGCGCGCGTATCATCGCCGCAGCGCGGCGCGCGCCTTTCCGTCCGGGGCCGCGACGCCCTGAACCGGAGATGTGCATGGCCCAGAACCAGGATCCGCGCGCGCCGGCCGTCAAGGCCGGTTTTCAATGGGATGATCCTCTGTTGCTCGAGCAGCAATTGGAGGCCGAGGAGCGCATGGTGCGCGATCTGGCGCGCCGCTACGCGCAGGAGCGCCTGGCGCCACGCATCGTTGCGGCGTTTCGCGCTGAGACGACCGATCCGCAAATCTTCCGCGAGATGGGTTCCCTGGGCCTGCTGGGGGCCACACTGGCGCCCGAATACGGCGGCGCAGGCCTTAACTACGTCAGCTACGGATTGATTGCACGCGAGATCGAACGCATCGATTCGGGGTACCGGTCGATGATGAGCGTGCAGTCCTCGCTGGTGATCCTACCGATCGTGCAGTTTGGTTCCGAGGCGCAGCGACGCAAGTACCTGCCGGACTTGGCGGCTGGATCGGCGATCGGCTGCTTTGGTCTGACCGAACCCAATCACGGCTCCGACCCGGGCAGCATGGTCACGCGCGCCCGTACGGTGCCCGGGGGCTACCGCCTGAGCGGCGCCAAGACCTGGATTTCCAATGCGCCGATCGCCGATGTGTTTGTGGTCTGGGCCAAGAACGATGCGGGACGCATTCGCGGATTCCTTCTGGACAAGGGCAGCGCCGGGCTCAGCGCGCCGGCCATACACGGGAAAATCGGGCTGCGCGCATCGATCACCGGGGAAATCGTCATGGACGATGTGTTCGTGCCGGCGGATCAGGAACTGCCGCATGCCGATGGATTGAAGGGTCCCTTCACCTGCTTGGATTCTGCGCGCTTTGGCATCTCCTGGGGCGCGCTGGGCGCTGCCGAGGCGTGCTGGCATATCGCCCGGCAATACACCCTGGATCGAAGCCAGTTCGGGCGTCCCCTGGCGGCCAATCAGCTGGTGCAAAAAAAACTTGCCGACATGCAAACCGAGATCAGCCTGGCATTGCAAGGTTGCCTGCGCCTGGGGCGGATGAAGGATAACGGCACCGCCGCCGTGGAAATCACCTCCCTGATGAAGCGCAATTCCTGCGGCAAGGCGCTCGATGTCGCGCGCCAGGCGCGCGACATGCTCGGGGGCAATGGCATTAACGATGAGTTCGGGGTCGCGCGGCACATGGTCAATCTGGAGGTCGTGAACACCTACGAGGGCACCCATGACATCCATGCCCTCATTCTGGGCCGGGCGCAAACCGGCATCCAGGCGTTTTTCTGAGGGGCCAGCGGGTAGCGCCGTTCGCCCCGGCGTCTCCAGCGACCGGGCGGCCCGGAAGAGGATGTCGGCGTTTTGCAGGATCAACTGGCGCAGACGCGGCGGGTAGTCGGGCGACTGCTCGGCAAGAAAGGCGCGCACGGTGTGTGCCTCCTGCGCCGCGCTGTGTCCGCCCAGCACTGCGCGCAGCCAATCGCTGGCGAAAAAGATGTCGCCGGTCCTTTGAATGTCAACCAGCATGTCCAGGGCGGGGCGCACCAGCGTCGCCGATTCCTGCGCGCGCAGCGGGTGATGCAACCAGCGCAATCCTTCGACGACCCAGGCTTCGCGGCGTCGTGCATCGGGCTGGCGCAGCGCCTGGAACCATTCGCTGCGCCGGGCCTGGTCGGATGAGAGCGCCGGCATGACAAAGGCGAAACGGGCGCGCCGGTCCGGGTTGCCGATGCGCGCCAACTGCTCCTGCAGGACGGCTTGCGCGTGCGCAGGCTGGCGCAAGGCAAGTTCCTGCGCAAGCGCCATATCGTCGGCTTCGGCCAGCGGCAGTCCGGCAATGACGCCTTCGTGCGCCCAGAGGGCCGCCAGCCACTCGACCGTTTCGGGCGTGATGGCAACGGCGCGCAGGGCGCGGAACAGCGCCGCCTTCGCGCTGGTCGAGACCGCGCGCTCCAGTGCCTCGCGCAAGCCGCTTTCGAGGCGCTGCGCACGCTCGGCGCGCATCGCCGGGGTGAAGAATCGCCACCAAATGACCGGCAGGTCGGAAAGCATCGCCTGGGCCAGATCTTCGTCATTTTCCCGCGGCAACGCGGCCAGGAGAACTTCAAACAACTGCTCCGGCGCCATGCGCGCATCGAGCATGGCATCCACGAGCGTGAGCCAGGCGCTGCCCCGCGTGAGCGCATCGTCGATCGAGGAAAAACCTGCCGTCAGCGCGCGCATCGACGCCGGATCCAGGACAAAGTCACCGTAGCCCCAGCCGGCGCCGGCGGCCAATATGTACTGGGGCTCGCAGCCCTCAAGCAACGGTAACAAGTCGACCGCCGCCTCGCGCAAAACCACCGTGATTTGCTTGCGTCCGGACGCGCAGGCCAGCGTCACGCGCAATTGCTGCGGCCAGAGCCTGCCCAGGCCCTGCGGATCGGTCTGGCGCAGCACCAAGCGCACGATGCGGGCCTGCTGCTCGTCCCGATCGGTGGTGATGGTGGGGCGCCCGGGCGCGTCGATCCAGGCGCGGCTGAGCGCGCGCAGGTCACTCGGGGTACGCGTGCCCAGGATGGCAACCAGATCGTCCCAGGTGGCATTGGAATACGAGTAGGTGCGCAGGTACGCGCGCAGGCCGTCGCGAAAGGCCGACTCGCCCATAATGGCCTCGATCTGGCGCATCACCACGGGCGCCTTGTTGTAGATGATCGGACCGTACAGTTGGGCAGCCTGGGCGAGGTTGTCCAGCGGCTGGCGGATCGGATTGGCGCCATCGGTGCGATCGACGCGATAGGCGTTGCGATGATTGGCCAGCAGGAAATGCAAGTCGTGGTCGATTTGCGGGAACATGGGGTGCACCAGCTTGGCCGCAAAGAAATTGGCAAAGACCTCCTTGCACCAGACGTCGTCAAACCAGCGCATGGTTACCAGATCGCCAAACCACATATGTGCGGTCTCGTGGGCGATGGTGCTGGCGCGTTCGAGCTGGTCATCCTGGGTGGCCGACTCGTCGAGCAACAGATGCTCGGCGTTGTACAAGACATTTCCCGGGTGCTCCATGCCCCCGTATTGAAACGCCGGAATCAGAACGAAATCGAACTTGCCAAAGGGATAGGGTATCCCCGTGTAGCGTTCCATCGCTTCGAGGGCGTGGGCGTGCAAATCGAAGATCGCCTCGCGATTGCGTGCCAGCTTGGCGTCATCGGTTTCGCGATGGAACATCTGCAGGGTTCGAGCGCCGCGGCGCGCCGTCTCCACCCGGAAATCACCCGCCACGAACGCGACCAGATAGGTCGGCAAGGGCGCCGTCTGCGCAAAGCGCACGCGGGTGCGCCCGGCCTTCGTTTGGACTTCCCGGGATGCGGCGTTGGCGGAGGACTTCCACTTTGCCGGGTGCTCCAGCGCAAGCGTCCAGCGCGCCTTGAGATCCGGCTGGTCAAAGCACGGGAAGGCCTCGTGGGCGCGGGCCGGCACGAACAGGGAGTACAGAAAGTCCGCATGTCGGTTCAGCGGCGCGTCGCCGGCCGTAAAGCGGGTCCGGATCGTGTTTTGCCCGCTGCGCAAGTATGCGGCCGGAATTACCCAATGGCCATTGACCGGATCGATCTGCGCCGCCCGATCGTTGATGACGATCGACAGGTCCGGAAGGCCGGTGGGGGAGAAATCGAGCACCAATGGCTGCGGCCGTCCGCGCAGGCGAAACCGGATGTCATTGGTTCCGGTGATCGGCGCGTTCGTGCCCGCCGGTATGGACAGGAACAGTTCGTAGCGCAGGTCTTCGATCAACAAGAACCGCTGCTGCGCCAGTTCCTGCGGCACGCCGGGCCCAGGATAATTGGTCTGCGCCGCAGCGGCCTGCAGGGCGCCTGCCAGTACCAGGGGCGCAATGCGCGCAAGCAGTGCACACCCCCAGGCCGGTCCGCAACCGGCCCGGGGCACAGCTACCGGCGCCATGCGGGCGCGCGCCGCGCCAAAAAGGCAGCCATGCCTTCCTGCGCCTCGGTGCTGGCGCGCTGGCGCGCAATGGCTTGCGCACTGCGCTCGATGGCCGGATCGCCTAGGGGGCCGGCATCAGAATCGAGCACCAGCGCCTTGGCCGCCGCCAGTGATCCAGGGCCGCCGGCGCACAGGGATGCGCAGATTCCGATGATGGTCGCGTCCAGCTCGTTGGCCGCGACCACTTCGTGCGCCAGGCCCAGAAGCAACGCGCGGTCGGCAGCGATCGATTCCGCAGTTTGCATATAGCGCAGCGCCTGGCGCGTTCCCATGGCCCGGATTACATACGGGCTGATGACCGCAGGGATGAGCCCCAGGCGAACTTCCGACAGGGCAAAACTGGCGCCCTGGGCAGCGATGCAGATGTCGCAGGCGGCCGCCAGCCCAACGCCCCCGCCCAGTGCCGGGCCATGCACACGTGCCACGGTCGGCTTGGACAGGCGCGCGAGTCGTTGCAACATCGCCGCCAGTCGCCGCGCGTCCAGCAGATTTTCCTGCGTGGTCGCGGAGGCTGCACGCCGCATCCAGTGCAGGTCCGCCCCCGCACAGAAGCTTCGCCCGCGCCCAGCGAGCACCAGCACGCGCACGGCTGTGTCGCCTTCCAGGCGGGCAAAGGCAGCATCGAGATCTGCGATCAGGACTTCATCCAGCGCGTTATGCACGTCCGGGCGGTTGAGCCAGATCGTTGCCACCGCCGACGCGATTTCGACGTTGATGGTCTGGTACATGGTGTTCCCTCCTGCAAGTGCCGAGCGCTTCAATCCGCGTCGAAATTGCTCGCTTCGCTGCCCGCCGCTGAACGGCGCAAGCGATCATGCACGGCTTCCCAATTGGCCTCCGAGGGCGGCAGCGCGATGAGCAGCCGGTGCGCCGGGCTCGCGTCCAACGCCCGCAGGTGGCTATACAGATCATGCGCGTACGCAGGCGCATTCGGTGCCGCCGCGATGCGCGCCGCGATATTGCCTGGCGGCAAGCCGGCCAGCACCCCGGGCGGGGCCATCACACCCAAGGGCAACGGCCCCAGTTGCGCCACCCGCGCGGCAAGCGCGCCGGGATCCACCAGTTCCAGGGGTTTGTGCGGAGCGTAATGGCCGGCGATGCGCCCGGACACGCGCGGCGCCGCGTCATTGTCACCCGCGCCGCCGATCGGTCCGCCGACAACGGCGCGCATTTCCTCCGCCCGCACGGAACCGGGACGCAAAATGCGCACTGCGCCATCGGGAAAATCCACAATCGTCGACTCGATGCCCAGTTCACTGGCGCCGCCGTCCAGGATGACATCCACCAATCCTTCGGGCCGCTGCCCCAGGTCCGCGTGCACGTGATCGGCGCGGGTTGGACTAATGCGACCGTACCGGTTGGCGCTGGGCGCGGCGATGCCCGCGGACGAATCGCGGCGCGCCCGGCCCAATCCACGCAGCAGGGCCTGGGCCCAAGGGTGGGACGGGCAGCGCAGACCAACCGTGTCCTGGCCCCCGGTAATGGCATCGGCGACCCTCGGCCCTCGCGGCACGATGAGCGTTAGGGGCCCGGGCCAAAAATGCTGCGCGAGTTGGCGTGCCGGTTCCGGGATGACGCGCGCCCAGTGCTCGGCGGCGTCCGGATCGGCCAGGTGCACGATCACCGGGTGGCTTTGCGGGCGACCCTTTGCGCGGTAGATTGCGCTGACCGCGCGGGGTTGATCGGCATCGGCGCCCAGACCATATACGGTCTCGGTCGGGAACGCCACCAGACCACCGCGCAGCAAGGCCTCAACCGCCTTGTCGATCGCCGCTTCATCGACCGGGTCCGCAGCGCTCATCGGGCCCAACTACCGGCGCTGCGCGCGGACCCCGGGTCATCGTGCAGCAAGGAATCCGGCAATGGCAAGTCCAGCACGGCGGCGACCGCCCGTGCCCGCTCCAAGGCCAATCCGAGCGTCGCTGCGATGATCGTTACGTGGCCCATCTTGCGCCCTGCACGTGCCTCGCTTTTGCCGTACAGGTGCAAGCAGGCGCCAGGGATCGAAAGGACCCGGTCAAACGCCGGGGCACGCGGCGCCGCAGAGGGGCCGAACCACAGGTCGCCAAGCAGGTTGAGCATGACCGCCGGCGAATGTTGGCGCGGCTCACCCAGGGGCATGGTGGCCAGGGTGCGAACCTGCTGGGCAAACTGGCTGCACACCGCTGCGTCCAGGGTTGCGTGGCCGCTGTTATGCGGGCGCGGCGCAATTTCATTGGCCAGCAAGCGACCATCGTCGAGCTCGAACAACTCGACGCAAAGCACACCCACGTATTCGAGGGCGCGGGCGACGCGCTCAGCGATCTGGCGCGCGCGCTCGGCCTGCGTCGGATCGATGCGCGCCGGCGTGACACAGCTTGCCAGTATGCCGTCGCGGTGTTCGTTCTCGCTGGCGGCAAAAACCGCGCTCGCCCCGTCCTGGCCGCGCGCCACAATCACGGATAGCTCGCGCCGCAAGGGCATGCGCCGCTCCAGTACGCAATCGAGCGCGCCCAGGCGCCGCCATGCCACTTCGGCTTGCTCGGGGCCGCTGACGTTCATCTGGCCTTTGCCGTCGTAGCCCAGCCGAGCGGTCTTTAAAATTCCGGGAAACAAGGACGGATCCAGGCTGCGAAAATCCTCGACGCGGGTGATTGGCGCGTAGGGCGCGACCTCGACGCCACAATCACGCAGGAATTGCTTCTCGCGGATACGATCCTGGGCCACCGCGACGGCGGCCGCGTACGGGCGCACCGGGCAATAGCGCGCCAGCTGTTCAAGACTGCCAGCCGGCACATTTTCAAATTCCGTGGTCACCGCCGCGCAGACGCCGCCGAGCTCGCGCAGGGCGGCCAGGTCGTCGTAGGCCGCGACAATCTGGCGATCGGCCACCGCACCCGCCGGTCCATCGGCAACCGGATCGAGCACGCACACCCGGTACCCCAGGGCCTGCGCGGCATGGCAGAACATGCGCCCGAGCTGCCCGCCGCCCAGGACACCGAGCCAACTCCCGGGAGCGATTGCGCCGGGGCCGGGCACGGGCGTCACAGCGGCAGGGTCATGTTGCGCGCCTTTTCTCCCTGGGTCGCGCGAAACTGGGCCAATTTCATCGCCAGGACCGGATCGTCAATGGCGAGCGTGGAAATGGCGAACAAGGCCGCGTTGGCGGCGCCGGCCTCTCCGATCGCAAAAGTCGCCACCGGGATGCCCTTGGGCATTTGCACGATGGACAAAAGGCTGTCCTCGCCCCGCAGATAGCGCGACGGCACAGGCACACCGAGTACCGGGATCAAGGTCTTGGCGGCCAGCATTCCCGGAAGGTGCGCGGCGCCACCGGCACCGGCGATGATCACGCGCAGGCCGCGCTCGCGGGCGCCCTCGGCATAGGCAAACATGTCGTCGGGCATGCGATGGGCCGAGATCACGCGCGCCTCGAAGGTCACGCCAAATTCCTGCAGCAGATCGCAGGAATGCTTCATCGTGTCCCAGTCCGACTCCGAGCCCATGACCACCCCAACGAGCGCCGGATTGCGATTTACCACCGCGGCACCGCCGGGACATGTACGACCAGGTACGTCATTGCATCACTCCGTGGTAAGTCGTTCCAGGGCCTCGCGGTAGCGGGCCGCCGTGCGCGAAATAATCTCCGGCGGAAGGCGCGGGGGAGGCGGGGTCTTGTTCCAATTTTGCGCCTGAAGCCAATCGCGCAAGTATTGCTTGTCGAAACTGGGGGGCGACGTTCCCGTCCGATAGGTATCCGCGGGCCAAAATCGCGAGGAATCCGGTGTCAGCACTTCGTCCATGAGGCGCAGCGTACCGGACTCGTCGAGCCCGAACTCAAACTTGGTGTCGGCAATAATGATGCCCTTGGACAGCGCCATGGCGGCTGCCTCCCGATACAGGCGCAACGAAACCTCGCGCACGCGCTCGGCAAGCCCGGCCCCGATGCGTTCGCCGACCTGCGTGAAGGTGATGTTCTCATCGTGCACACCGAGTTCGGCCTTGTGTGCCGGCGTAAACAAGGGCTCGGGAAGCTGCTGCGCCAGCGCCAGTCCCGGCGGCAGGGCAATTCCGCAAACCTTGCCCTCGCGCTGGTAATCGCTCCAACCCGAACCAATGAGGTACCCGCGCACCACGGCCTCGATCGGCAGTGGTCGAAGGCGCAAGGCCACGACGGCCCGCCCGCGCACCTGATCGCGCTCGGCTGGGCTCACAACGCTCTGCGGGTCGACACCGGTGAGGTGATTGGGCCCCAGTGCCCCCAGGCGCGCGAACCAGAAATTGGACATGGCATTGAGAACCGCCCCTTTTCCGGGGATCGGTTCGCGCATGACAACGTCGAACGCGGATATTCGATCGGTGGTGACGATCAACAGGCGATCCGGGCCGACTGCGTAGGTATCGCGCACCTTGCCCCGGTACACCAGCGGCAGCGACTCGAGTGTCGATTCGAACATGGGCGCCGAGCCACCCACCGCGCCCGCCATCAGCCGAATCGCGCCCAGAGCAGCGCCACCCAAGTGCCCGCCGCCAGCACCAGGCTGAGCAGCACCGCGGCGCTGCCCAGATCCTTGGCGCGCTTGGCCAGGGGATTGATTTCGAAGCTGTGGCGGTCGATGGCCGCCTCCACGGCGCTATTGAGCAGTTCTACGATCAATACCAATAAAACCGTGCCGATCATCAGCACCCGCTCGATCAGACCCACCGGCACCAACAAGGCCACGGGAACCAGCACCACGGTCAGAATCAGTTCCTGGCGGAAGGCGTCTTCCTCGCCCCAGGCGGCAATCAGTCCATCATAGGAATAGCGCAGCGCATTGGCCACCCGTTGCAGTCCGCGCTTGCCCTTGAGCGCCCGGCTGTCGGCGGGCGTCATGGGCGCGGGCAACGGGGGCGGCGCGGACATTACGCAGTTGCGCGCACGCGCTGCGCCAGTTCCCCGGCGCGATAGCGCTGCGCCATCGATGGCAGCGGCATTGCCTTGAGCTTGGACGCCATGCCCTCGCAACCAAATTCCTGATAGCGCTGCTTGCAAATGAGCTTGGTCGCTTCGCGGGCCGGTTTGAGGAACTCGCGCGGATCGAACTTGGAGGGGTTCTGCGCGAGGAACTTGCGCACCGCGGCGGTCATCGCCAGGCGAATGTCGGTATCAATGTTGATCTTGCGCACGCCATGCTTGATCGCCTCCTGGATTTCTTCGACGGGAACGCCATAGGTTTCCTTGATCTGGCCGCCGTACTGACGGATTTCCTCGAGAAGATCCTGCGGAACGCTTGACGAGCCGTGCATCACGAGGTGCGTCGTGGGAATGCGCGCGTGGATCTGCTTGATGCGATCGATCGCCAGAATATCGCCCGTGGGCTTGCGCGAAAACTTGTAGGCGCCGTGGGAAGTGCCGATCGCGATGGCCAGCGCGTCGAGCTGCGTGCGGCTGACAAAATCGGCGGCCTGGTCCGGGTCCGTGAGCAGCATGTCCCGCGTCATCTTGCCCTCGGCGCCGTGGCCATCCTCCTTGTCCCCTTCCATCGTCTCGAGGGACCCCAGGCAGCCCAGCTCCCCTTCCACGCTCACACCCAGCGCATGGGCGGTGTCGACGACCTTCTTGGTCGTTTGCCAGTTGTATTCGTAATCGGCAACGCTCTTGCCGTCTTCGCGCAGCGACCCGTCCATCATGACGGATGAAAACCCTAGGCGGATGGCCGACTCGCAAACGGCGGGGGACTGCCCGTGATCCTGGTGCATCGCAATGGGAATATTCGGATACGTTTCGATCGCCGCCTCGATCAGGTGGCGCAAAAAGAATTCGCCGGTGTACTTTCGCGCGCCCGCGGAGGCCTGCATGATTACGGGCGCATCGACAGCAGCTGCCGCTTCCATGATTGCCTGGACCTGTTCCAGATTGTTGACGTTGAACGCGGGAACGCCGTAGGTGTGCTCGGCGGCATGGTCGAGCATCTGACGCAAGGAAATTAGGGCCATAGTTGTCTCCTGTTATGTAATCGTTCGCCGACCGCCGCCTGTTGAGCGCAACCGGCAGTCCGGTGCAAAATTCCTGTTGTTTAGTGCGCCGCGGCGCGCTGCTCCAAAACGGCTACCGCCGGCAAGGGTTTGCCCTCCAGAAACTCAAGAAACGCGCCGCCCCCAGTCGAGATGTAACTGACACGGTCGGCAATACCGTATTTGGCGATTGCCGCCAGGGTGTCGCCGCCGCCGGCAATGGAGAAGGCTCCCTTGGCGGTGGCGCTGGCGATCGCCAGCGCCAGATCATGCGTGCCCTGCGCAAACGCGTCAAATTCAAATACGCCCAGCGGGCCGTTCCAGATGATGGTTCCGGCTTCCTGCACGATGCGCGCCAGGTGCGCGGAGGTTTGCGGGCCAACGTCCAGGATCATCTCATCGGGCTGCACATCGTCGGTGCGGCGCAGCTGCGCGGGGGCATCGGCGGCAAACCGCGTCGCCGTGACCACGTCCATTGGCAGGGGCAGGGTTGCGCCCTTTTTTTGCAGGGTATCGATCACCTTGCGGCATTCCCCGACCAGATCGGCTTCGGCCAGGGACTTGCCAATCGGCAGTCCGGCGGCCAGCAGGAAGGTGTTGGCGATGCCACCGCCGACGATCAGCCGATCGACCTTTTGCGCAAGGTTGTTGAGGATGGTCAGCTTGGTCGAAACCTTCGATCCGGCAACAATGGCCACCAACGGCCGCTTGGGGTGGCCCAGCGCCCGCCCCAGCGCGTCGATCTCGGCGGCCAACAGTGGTCCGGCACAGGCGACCGGCGCAAACCGGGCGACACCGTGGGTGGTGGCCTCGGCGCGGTGTGAGGTGCCAAAGGCGTCATTGACGTAAACGTCGCACAGGGCCGCGACCTTGCGCGCCAGGTCTTCGCTGTCCTTCTTTTCCCCCACGTTGACGCGGCAGTTTTCCAGGAGGACGACCTGGCCTGGCGCGACGCTGACACCGCCCAGCCAGTTGGCCACCAAGGGCACTGCCTGCCCCAGCAATTCGCTCAGGCGCGCGGCAATGGGCGCCAGGGAATCGGCCGGCGTCAGTGTCCCCTCCGTGGGACGCCCCAGATGCGATGTGACCATGACGGCCGCGCCGGCGCCAAGGGCCATGCGAATCGCCGGTACGGAAGCGCGGATGCGCGTGTCCTCGGTAATCCGGCCCTGGTCGTCCTGCGGAACGTTCAGATCGGAGCGAATGAATACCCGCTTACCGCGCAGGGCGCCTTGTGCACACAGGGATTCCAGGGTCAAAACTGTCATGACAGGTGCTTTCCTTGTAGTGGAAGTCCCTCGCCAGGGCAGCCGCGCGGTCCGAACCCGCCGCTGCCCTGCGCGCACGACCTCCCGCGATTATAGGATTTGTCGCCCTGGCGCCGCGCCGACCGGGGTGCAGCCGCCAATGGCGCCGGACCGGAACACGCGTGCTGCCTCAGGCCTTCATCAGCGCAATGGTGGTGTCGAGCATGCGATTGCTAAAGCCCCACTCATTGTCGTACCAGCTGCTGACCTTCACCAGCCGCCCGGATACCTTGGTCAGCGAGGCGTCGAATATCGACGAGTGGGGGTTATGGTTGAAGTCGACCGACACCAGCGGCTCGTCGTTGTAGGCAAGAATGCCGCGCAAGGGGCCCTCGGCGGCTTCGCGCACGATCTTGTTGACCTCGTCCACGGACGTGTCGCGCGCCGCGATGAAGGACAGGTCGACCACCGACACGTTGATCGTCGGCACGCGGATGGCAAAGCCGTCCAGGCGCCCATTGAGTTCGGGCAACACCAGGCCCACTGCGGCGGCCGCGCCGGTCTTGGTAGGAATCATGGAATGCGTGGCCGAACGGGCCCGGCGCAGGTCCTCGTGGTAGACGTCCGTCAAGACCTGATCGTTGGTGTACGAATGGATGGTCGTCATCAGGCCGTTGACCAGACCGATGCGCTCGTGTAGCGGTTTGACCAGCGGCGCCAGGCAGTTGGTCGTGCACGAGGCATTGGAGATCACCGTGTCGCTGGCCTTGAGGACCGACTGGTTCACCCCAAACACAATGGTCGCATCGACATCCTTGCCGCCCGGCGCGGAAATGATCACTTTCTTGGCGCCACCCCGCAAATGCGCGCCGGCCTTCTCCTTGGTGGTGAAAAAGCCGGTGCATTCCATGACGACATCCACGCCCAGGGACGCCCAGGGCAGCTGTGCCGGATCGCGCAAGGAGAGCACCTTGATCCGGTCGCCATTGACGACAAGCGCGTCCCCGTCAACCACCACCGTTCCGGGAAAGTGGCCGTGGACCGTGTCGTGCCGGGTCAGGTGGGCGTTGATCTTGGCATCGCCCAGATCGTTGATGGCAACGATCTGGATATCGTGTTTCTTGCCCCCTTCGTAGTGCGCACGCAAGACATTGCGACCGATGCGGCCGTAGCCATTAATTGCGACTTTGATCGTCATGATGGGTATCCCCCCTTTGATGAATTCGTGTCCGCCACGACCCGCGGGTTCGCGTCTGCGCGCGCTGCCCATGTGCGGACCGATTCGGAAAAACCTGCTGCGCATGCCGCGCCCAAGAAAAAAGGACAGCGGCGGCGTATGGTGAGCGTGGCGCACCATCGGCGGCAGAACGCGGCGATTTTAGCGTTGAACGGCAGGGTTTCGGGTAACGGACCTTGATCGAACGCACAAAGTGGCCACCTCCTGTCGGTTCGAGGCCACAACGCGCCCGCCCGCTGCCGGCGCGGACGCGCTGCGCTACGCTCGCGCCGATGGCGACACCGCGTTTCTTGCTGCCCGAAGGCCTCATTTCCGGGGCCCTCGTCGCCCTGCCCGCGCCGATCGAGCACCATGCACGCCGCGTGCTGCGGCTGCAACCGGGCGACCCGTTGGTCCTGTTCGATGGCAAGGGCCAGGAGTTTGACGCTACGCTCCTGGTGGATCCACAAAATGCGTCTCGTTCCCTTGCGCAGCTGGGCGCCGCGGTACGCGTCAGCCGGGACGCCTGTCTGGCGATCACCCTGGTGCAAGCGCTCAGTGCGGTAGACAAGGTGGACTGGCTGGTGGAAAAGTCCGTGGAACTGGGGGTGCACCGGCTCATCCTCGCGCCCAGCGCGCGCAGCGTTGTTCGGCTGGACGGAGCGCGGCGTGCGCGGCGCGAGCAACACTGGCGCGATATTGCGGCGGCCGCCTGTGCGCAGTGCGGCCGCAATCTGCTGCCGACGGTGGAGCTTGCCGCGGACCTGGCGACGGCCCTGACAAATGGTCGCGGCGCGGTCAATTGGGTGCTCGATCCACGCGCTACGGCCGGGCTGGAACCGGCTGCGGGCAATTCAGCAAGCTTTGCGGTGGGTCCCGAGGGGGGATTTACGCCGGCGGAGATCGCCGCGGCGCAAGCGCTGGGCTACCACCCGCTGCGCCTGGGCGCGCGCGTCTTGCGCACCGAAACCGCAGGTTTGGTTGCCACCAGTGCGCTGCTCGCGCTGCACGGCGAGTACCGCTGACCTGGCCCACGGGGGGCGCGGATTGCCCCGCGCGAGCAAAGGAGCTCCCTTGCATCAGACCACGACGACCCGGGATGGGGAGGCGGGCTGGGGCGCGCCCCGCTCGGTGAGAAATTCCACCACCGCGTCGCGCCGCGCCAGGGCATCGCGATAACCCAGGTCAATCAATGCGCGCGTGTAGGGCGCCTCAAATAGCAGATAGCTCGCCAGTCCGGCACCACTGGACTTGTAGGTACCGATGCCTTCGAGCAGCGCGCGGATCGGCCCGGGCAGGCAGCCCTGATATTCCATCGCAATGCCATCGAGACGTTCACTGGGCGATATCGTCAGTGTCTCAATGGAACGCAAATTGGCGGAGCGCTGGGACAGCGGCGGCAGGGCATTGACGATCTGGTTGATCTTTTCCAGGCGTTCCACATCGGTTGCCAGCGCATCGAGGAAGATGGTCGAGAGCGCGTGCCCCGCAACCTGCGCCAGCGACGGGTAGGCAGCCGCGTCAAAGTCGGGCAGGACGCCCGGATTGCCCGCTTGTCCGACACCGACGACCAGGATGCGCTCGGCGCCCAGATGAATCGCCGGGCTGGTCGGCGATAGCTGGCGCATCGCGCCATCGCCGAAATACTCGACGCCGCCGACAGCAGCATCGGATAGGTCCAGGGGCACCGCCGGAAAGACCAAAGGAATCGCCGATGAGGCCAACAGGTGGGAAACGCCGATCCGCGAACGCACGGAAACGCGCTGCAACTTGTTGGGAATGTTGCGGTCCCCCAGGGACTGGTAGAAAGTGACGTGCCGGCCCGAGCTGTAGCTCGAGGCGCCAACGGCCAGCGCTTGCAGGTGCCCACGCTCGAGCGCAAGGTCAATTCGGGAGTAATCGATCAGGCGCGTGAGCAGCTCGCGCAGGGGCTCGTTGTCGAGCAGCGATCGGGGCCGCGAGCGCAGCGAGCGGCGCACCAGCCAGCCCAGGGAAAGCACGGAGAGCCAGCGCGCGCCGCTGCGCACCACGCCCAAAAGGTCCGATCGGTACACCTGCTCAGCTCGAAAGTTTTCCCACACGGTCACGAGCTGCGCCACGGCCTCCTGGAAATTGTCGGAACGGCTGGCCAGTGCGGTCGCGTTGATGGCGCCCGCAGACGTGCCGACAAGAATCGGAAACGGGTTGTGGCCCTGGGCGATGCCCGGATCCAGGCCGCGGCGCGCGTCGCGCAAGATCGCGGCAATCGCCTTCAGGACACCGACCTGGTACGCGGCCCGCGCACCGCCGCCCATGAGAATGAGCGCCGCCGGATTGGTGCGAAGGCGCAGTCGATCCGCGTGACGTTCGCTCATCCGCAAAGGTTCCCGGGTGCCCCGATGGCGGCGCCCTCAGCGCTGGGAATTGGCGTCGACGACGGCCAAGGCGGCCATGTTGACGATGCGCCGAACCGTAGCCGATGGCGTAAGGATGTGCACCGGCCGGGCGATATTCAACAGTATCGGTCCCACCGCGACGTTGTTGCCCGATATCGTCTTGAGCAGGTTGTAACTGATGTTGGCGGCGTCGATCCCGGGACAAACCAAAAGGTTGGCATCGCCTGTGAGGGTCGAGTTGGGCATGATGGAACGGCGCAATTCGGCATCAACCGCGCAGTCGGCATGCATCTCGCCATCGACCTCCAGATTGGGCGCCTGCGCCCGCACCAGGTCCAGGGCACGCCGCATTTTGGTCGCAGAGGCGGCGTCGCTGGTGCCGAAATTGGAATGCGACAGCAGGGCCGCGCGCGGCGAAATCCCCAGGCGCCGGAGTTCCTCGGCCGCGCTCACGGTGATTTCAGCGATCTCCTCGGCGCTCGGATCCGCATTGACGTGGGTGTCGACGAGCGCAATCTGCCGCCCCGGCAGCATCAGGATGTTCATCGCCGCATAGACCTTGGCGCCGGCGCGCCGGCCCAGGACCTGATCCAGGTAGCGAAGGTGAATGCCGTGCGTGCCGAAGGTGCCGCAGATCATCGCGTCGGCGTCGCCATGGTGGATCAGCATGGCGCCGATCAAGGTATGGCGCCGTCGCATTTCAATGCGCGCGTACGGCAGGGTCACGCCCCGGCGCTGCGTCATGCGATGGTAGGTGTCGCAATATTGCCGGTAGCGCGCATCCGATTCGGGGTTGACGATGTCCAGGTCCACCTCGGGGCGCATGCGCAGGCCAAAACGCTCCAGCCGGCGCCCGATGACTGCCGGCCGGCCGATCAGCACGGGGCGTGCCAGCCCCTCGTCCACCACCACCTGGACGGCGCGCAGCACGCGTTCGTCCTCGCCCTCGGCAAACACGACCCGACTCGCACCGCCGCCGGCGTGCGCCTTCTTGGCGATGGCGAACAAGGGCTTCATGAAGGTGCCGGAGTGGTACACGAACTGCTGCAACTGGGCCTTGTAGGCATCGACGTCAGCCAGCGGGCGCGCGGCCACACCGCTGCGCATGGCGGCCAGGGCCACCGCCGGTGCGATGCGCAGCATCAGGCGCGGATCAAACGGCTTGGGGATGATGCACTCGGGTCCAAAACTCAGGTTGCTCACGCCGTAGGCGGACGCCACTTCATCGTTGGTTTCCTCCTGCGCCAGCGCGGCGATTGCATGGACGGCAGCAATCTCCATCGAACGCGTAATGGTCGTTGCGCCTACATCCAGCGCACCGCGAAAGATGAACGGAAAGCACAGTACGTTATTGACCTGATTGGGATAATCCGACCGCCCGGTCGCGATCAGGGCATCATTGCGCACTGCCTTGACCTGCTCCGGAAGGATCTCGGGCGTCGGGTTGGCAAGGGCCAGGATCAGTGGTGCCGGCGCCATGGCGCGCACCATATCGGGAGTGCAAACACCTCCGGCAGACAGTCCGAGAAAGATGTCGGCGCCGGCCATGAGTTCGCCCAGGGCGCGCGCGGCGGTTGGCTGGGCAAAGCGCGCCTTGTCCTCGTCCATGAGCTTGGTGCGCCCCTGGTAAACGACGCCCTCGATGTCCGAAATCCAGATGTTCTTGCGGGGCAAGCCCAGTTCGACCAGCAACTCCAGGCAGGCAAGCGCCGCGGCGCCAGCGCCGCTACACACGAGCTTGACCGAATGCAGGGCCTTGCCGACCAGCTGCACGCCGTTGAGCACGGCGGCGCCGACAATGATCGCCGTGCCATGTTGATCGTCGTGGAACACCGGGATCTTCATGCGTTCGCGCAAGCGGCGCTCGACGCGAAAACATTCCGGGGCCTTGATGTCCTCCAGGTTGATTGCGCCGAAGGTTGGCTCGAGGGCGGCAATGATTTCCACCAGCCGATCCGGATCGGTTTCGTTGATCTCGATGTCAAAGACGTCGATGCCGGCGAACTTTTTGAACAGAACCGCCTTGCCTTCCATCACCGGCTTGGCCGCGAGCGGACCGATTGCGCCGAGGCCGAGAACGGCGGTGCCGTTGGTGATGACGCCTACGAGATTGGCTCGCGCGGTGTAACGGGCCGCGGTGCTGGGATCCTCGACGATCGCCTCGCACGCGGCTGCGACCCCGGGGGAATAGGCCAGCGCCAAGTCACGCTGGTTGATCAGCTGCTTGGTGGGTGCAATGGAAATCTTTCCCGGCTGCGGGAACTCGTGATATTCAAGGGCGGCGCTGCGCAAGTCGGCGTTGGGGGAGGTGGGCATGGAACGCTTCATTTATCCGAAGCGCCGATTATCGGCCTGTCCAGACCCGCCCGAGCAGACCCGCCCGAGGACGCAGTGTTCGTTAAGCACGTTCCCGCAGTTTGTTCAGCCGAATTCGTGTTTTGCCCTGGACAAAAATTGACCTTGGTCGCTGCACGGCGATATATTTCGTGCGCTGCTGTACAGAGCCTGTCACCAGCCTGAGCGGACAGACCCTCCAATCGGTCTCTCTCCTCCCTCCCTCCTCAACCGGTTCAGGGTGCGCTCGGCCGACAGGCTCTTTTTTTGCCTGTTCAATTTCCGCGAGTTGGGATTCAAACGACGCCTGGCGCATCGCGCGCGGTGTGCGCGCGACACGAGCTCAGGCTGCGTGCGGCTTTGCGCTAGAGGAGGCGCGCAATTCGGTTGGCGCAACGCCCAAGGAGTCGCCGCCTTCCCCTGGACCATGCGTGTCGGAGCGCAGTCCAGCGGCCAGGGCAGCGGCCACGCCACCAGAAGCAGCCATCTTGAGCCGGCCCATTTCCCCGAGCACCCGGTTGGCATAGCCGCCATCGTCGCTAAGGTTGCCGGCACCGACATAAAGCTGCAGGCCGCGCTCGACCGAACCGCCGCGGCGGATCACGTCACCCAGGATCTCGGATCCCACGCGAATGTTGGCGATCGGATCTAACGGTCCGAAGTCACCCGATCGATCGAGAAACTTGCCGGCGTGCACGCCCGGCATCACCTGCATCAGGCCAGTGGCGCCGACCGGACTCTGCGCAAAGGGGTTCATGCTGGACTCTACCGCCATGACGGCAAGTATCAAGAGCGGATCGACCTGATGCTCGCGACCGGCGGCGTGCGCCGCCGCGACCATCACCCGCACGGCCTCGTCGGCAACGCGATAGCGGCGCGCAAGGTACTGTGCCTCATTGGTCTCGCGGACATCGAGCGTAACCGGCTGGCCAATTCGTGGACCGTCGGCATCGCCCGCATCGGCATCGTCGGCTGCCGCCGGTTCTAGCACCCGGTCGGTAATTGCTGCCCACATGCCGCTGCCGATCCTGCCAACCGGTTCGCGCAGGTCCGGAACGCTGGCCAAAATAACCAGAATCACAACGCTCACCAGGCCGATGATCTCAAGCGTTGCCCGTGTGGACGCCGCCAAGGAGCCCACGTAATCCGTTTGCGGCATTGCGGAAGTCCGTGGACGAACAGCATCCCGGCCCATACTTGCGACGCTACTCTCTACCATCTGAACACCCCTTCGAACCCAATTTTGGCGCCTCAAAAAAGTGAGTCGTTACTTCTGGGTCTTACTGGGTCCGGCAAAACACTTTGCAGGACCGTGGTCGCTTTGTGTCGCGCGCAACAACAACGTCGATTCAAAAGCGCTACGGGCGATACTCGGGCTTGGAACCACCGAGCCGCCATTTCTTCCGGGAATCGCAATCAGCCTCTTTGGACTGCGAACTCCGTGCAGCAGGTGCACCGGAAGAAATTCATTGGACCCATTGTGTATGGCATGACGCATTTACGTCAATGGGTTTGGTCGAATTCTAGCAACATTTGTGCGATTGCAACAAAATTTGAAATGACCGAAATTTTTATATATTTATAAATAAAATCAATTACATATAAAATTGCGGCCAAACTCGTCGCAAATTGCATGAAAAGAATTTTGAATGCAGAAATGTAAAATTGCAAATCATGAATTATTACGATTTAAGAGATTTTATTAAAAAAATAGAACAAATAGGAGATCTTAAGAGAATTTCCATATCGGTATCCCCAGATCTGGAAATGACCGAGATCTGCCAGCGGCTGTTGGAGCGCGGGGGACCCGCGGTCCTTTTTGAGAAACCGGTCGGACACGATATTCCGGTAATCGGCAACCTGTTTGGCACGCAGGGCCGAGTTGCGCTCGCCATGGGGGCGAACTCCAAATCGGAACTGCGCCAGGTGGGCGAACTGCTGGCCAGCCTCAAAGAGCCCGAGGCCCCGCAGGGCCTGCGTGATGCAATATCCAAGGTCGCCATGCTCAAGGCCGCCCTTTGGGACATGTCCCCCAAGCGAGTGCGCAGCCCCCTTTGCCAGGAGGTGGTCTGGGAAGGAGCGGACGTCGATTTGACCCGTCTGCCGATCCAACGATGCTGGCCCGAGGACGTCGCGCCCCTGATCACCTGGGGCATCGTCATTACCCGCGGTCCGCACAAACGGCGCCAGAACCTGGGTATCTACCGCCAGCAGGTTCTCGGACGAAACAAACTGATCATGCGGTGGCTGTCACATCGCGGTGGTGCGCTGGATTTTCGTGACCACGCCCTGGTTCACGGCAAACAGCCATTCCCCGTTGCCGTCGCGCTCGGGGCCGACCCCGCGACGATTCTCGGTGCGGTGACGCCCGTGCCCGACCAACTGTCCGAATACCAGTTCGCCGGCCTGTTGCGCGGTTCGCGCACGGAAGTTGCGACCTGCCTGGGCAGCACGCTGGAGGTCCCCGCTACGGCTGAAATCGTGCTCGAAGGGCACATTCACCCGGATCCACAAAATTCCGACGGCGCCATCAGCGCGGCAAACCGCGGCTTCGAAACGGCGGTGGAGGGGCCCTTTGGCGATCACACCGGTTATTACAACGAGACCGAGCGTTTCCCCGTATTCACGGTCGAGCGCATCACCATGCGGCGCGATCCACTCTACCTTTCCACCCATACGGGGCGCCCACCGGATGAGCCCTCGGTCCTGGGCGCGGCGCTCAACGAAGTCTTCGTCCCGCTACTGCAACGCACTTTCCCCGAAATCGTCGACTTCTACCTGCCGCCCGAAGGTTGCAGCTACCGCATGGCAATTGTTTCGATGCGCAAACAATTTCCCGGCCATGCGCGCCGCGTCATGTTCGGGGTGTGGAGTTTCCTGCGCCAGTTCATGTATACGAAATTCGTCGTGATCGTCGATGAGGACATCGATGTGCGCAATTGGCAGGATGTCATCTGGGCGATCACGACACGGGTGGATCCTGCGCGCGATACGGTGCTGGTCGACAACACCCCGATCGACTACCTGGACTTTGCCAGCCCGATTGCTGGCCTTGGAAGCAAAATGGGCATTGACGCCACCAACAAGATGCCCGGAGAAACCGCGCGTCCCTGGGGGCGGCGCATCCGCATGAGTGCGGCGGTCCAGGCGCGGGTTGATGCGATTTGGGCGCAGATGGGATTGCCCAACGCCCACTAAGACACAAGGCGAAGCGCAACGATGGAACGAAAGAACATACGTCGCGGCGGCATCCGCTCGGCCGGCTACGACCGCAACACACGGCAGCTGGAGGTCGAGTTCGATTCGGGCACGGTGGTTTGTCATAACGGCGTCGGCGAAGAAATCGCCCGGCGCTTCCTGACAAGCGCCGCGCCCGCCAGTTACTACAAGGACAATATCGAGGAGGAGTTCCCGGCGCGCCGTCAACGCTGAGGGCGCTACGGCTGGCTCACGGGATCTGCGCCGCCGGCAGGTAGCGTTCGATCGCCTGGGCCCGCTGCGTGAGATAGGGCGTATCGCGGTGATGATCGAAATACCGCGGGCTGGGCAGCATGGCGGCCATGCGCGCGGCCTGGTCCACATCCAGGCCCGCCGCGGAAACACCAAAATAATGGCGGGCGCCGGCCTCCGCGCCGAAGATGCCATCGCCCCATTCGACGACGTTCAGGTATACCTCGAGGATGCGGCGCTTGTCCCACACCGCCTCGATCATGAAGGTGATCACCACCTCCTGGATCTTGCGCAGATAGCTGCGGCGCGCCGAAAGAAACAGATTCTTTGCCAGCTGCTGCGAAATGGTCGAGCCGCCCCGCACCGTGCGACCGCGGTGCTGGTTGTCCCGGTAGGCCTTTTCCATCGCCTCCCAATCGACCCCCTCGTGGCTGAGAAAGCGCGCATCCTCAGACGTTACGACCGCCCGTTTGAGGTTCGCCGAGATGTGGGAATAATCGACCCAGATCCGCGGCGCCGGGGCTGGGGGCCGCGGCGCCGACGCTGGCGCCAAGTGCTCGCGGCGCACGCGGTCCTGCTCCATGAAGGCGGTCTGCCCGGGATTGGCCCACTTCCAGAACACCACGCAACCGAAGTACCATAACTCGAGCGCCAGCAACAGGGCGCCAACGGCAATTGCCAGGCGCCGGACCCAAACCCCGAGTGCCGCGCCGCCCCCCATCAGGCGGGCGCCGACCCGCGGTCCAGCAAGCGACGCATCTCCCGATACACGCTAGCGGTCTGTGGGCGCATGCCGCGCCATAGTGCAAAGGATTCAGCGGCCTGTTCGATGAGCATTCCCAGGCCATCGCTGACGCGGCGCGCGCCGCCGGCCTTGGCCAGCTCCATGAACGGAGTCGCCGCGGACGCGTACACGAGGTCGTAGGCCAGCAGACAGTCGTCGAAAGTTTCCGGGTCGATCGCTGGCGCATCGTGGTTGAGGCTGCTCGAGGTGCCATTGACGATGAGATCAAAATGCTCCGCCGGCACCTCGTCAAAGTGAATGGCCTCCACGCCGAATTCGTCGGCCAGCTCCTGCGCGCGTCCATGGGTCCGATTGGCAACGGCAATCCATTTCGGGCGTTCCTCCAGCAGCGAGGCGACCAGCCCACGCACGCCGCCACCTGCGCCCAGCACCAGGATTGCCGACCCCGCGATCCGAAATTCGAGGCGTTCGCGGATATCGCGCACGAAACCAATGCCATCCGTGTTATCCCCCAGGATGTCGTCGCCATCGAACTTGAGGGTGTTGACGGCACCGGCAAGGCGGGCGCGGGCGCTCAGATCGTCGGAGAGCTTGGCCGCGTCGATCTTGAAGGGAATCGTTACGTTCAGGCCCCGGTAGCCGGCGTCGCGCAGGCCCAGCGCGAAATCCTCGAATCCGTCGATCGGCGCTTCGAGCTTTTCATAGCTCAGCCCCTGCCCCGTGGTTTGCGCAAACAGGCGGTGGATTTCCGGCGAACGACTGTGGGCGATCGGATTGCCCACGACGGCGTAGCGGTCCGCGGACTTCATGGGTCAATGCGGCGGGGAAGCATCGCCGGCACTCGTCGCGAACTGGTCATTGGTAAATATCCAGGTGCGGGTAATTTCGAGCCGATCCGTGTCACGAGCCATGTCCGGCGGGAAAGGGGGGTACGGGGCAGATAGCTTAACAATACGCTGCGCGGCGCTGTCAAGCACGGCCGATCCGGATGATTGTTCGATGATCGATTCCACGAGCGCACCGTCCCGGTCGATAACGACTGTCATGCGCAAGGTACCGTAGATCTTGCCGCGCGCGGCCTCCGGATAATGCTCGTTGCCAATCTTTTCGATGCGCGCCCGCCAATCCTCAAAATAACGCGCGAATCGGTATTCCGACGCACTGGGCATGAAATGGTGCACGCGCGGCCGCTTTTGATAATCGGAAATCTCCTTGGAGATTTCCGCCTCCATGCGCGCGAGTTGCGCCTGCTCCGGTCGCGGCTCCTGCGCGCCGGGGGGCGCGCGCACCGGTCGCAATTCCGTGGTCACCATCTGGCGATTGGCTTGCAAGCTCGCCAGCAACTGGCGCTGTTCCTGCTCGAGTTGCTCGACGGCGCGGTGCGCCGCCGCAAGCGCGTCGCCGTCGACGATTTGCGCCGCGCTGGGCAGGGGCGAAGTGCGACGGCCCTCCTCATTGGCGCCACCGCCCTCCAGATTGACCTGCGCGCTGGCCTGGGGCGCCGATGGCCGCTTGCTGCTGCGCGCATTGACCAGAATTACTTCGAGCGCGGGCGCTGCCGCAAACCGCTGGAATATCTCCGGATCAACGAAGCGAATCGCCAGCACCGCGGCATGCAAGGCCACCGAGGCTGCCAGCGCGGACAGCAGGACGGGGTTGCCGCGCGCCGCAACGAGGCTGCGCACGGCTAGATCGCCCGCGCCGCAATGGCGCCTCGTCGCTTGCAACGGCACGTGCGCCCGCAGGCGCAAGCTTGGTACCTTGGCCAGCTCATTTGCAATGCCCTACGGAAATTGGATTCGCAGATTCACGACCCGCAATGGCGGCGATTGTAGTCACGACCTTTGCATCAGTCATCGCCGGTGCCGGGCAGATCCGCCGCCACCGCGTCCTCCGTCCCGGCGGCCCCGGCACCGGGCTCGCCAGGCGCGCCGGCAAGCACCCGCACGATTCGCGCATCCGCGCTGAGATCCACCAGATCGATGTTCCCGATCGCCAGTTCCAGCAGCTGGCCGCGCTCGTAGGCGGCGGCCGCGGCGATGCGCGTCGTGAGGGGCAAGCCCTGCACGCGCACGATGTCGCCGCGCAGAACGCGCCCCTCGATCGCCTGAACACCCTCTTGTTGCAGCCAACGCAAGCTCCAATAGCGCTCCATCAAATCCTGGAATTCGGCGTATGCCGCGTAGGCCGCCTCAAACCCGGAAACCACAGCAAATAGATCGGCATCGCCACGACGATGCGCGGGCGCCTGTCCGTTCGCGATGGCGATCAGTTGGCGCTGGTTGACCAGGTCAACGTACCGGCGCAGCGGCGAGGTGCACCAAGCGTAATGAGATACGCCGATCCCCTCGTGCGGCGCCGGGGTCGTGGACATGCGCACGCGCCCCTGGGCCTGGGAGCGATAAATGCCAACCACACCAAGCTGATCGAGCCACTGCCCCCAATGGCTGTTGGCCAGGATCATGAGTTCGGCCACGATTCGGTCCAGCGGGGTATCGCGCCGGCGGCTGTAGCGCAATACCCGCGCGGACTCTCCGATGCCCTCGAGAATCAGGGAAATTTCTTCGCGCCCCGCGGGTTCCGGGCGCCCGCGCGCCTGCTCCCGCTGGGCACGCAGGGCGGTGGCAAAGCGCCACAACTGGGAAAGCTCGCGCCCAAACGGCAGGGCCAGCGACCCGTCCTGCAGCGCCGGCTCGCTGATCTGGTCCTCGAGCAGGTCATAGCGCAAGTTGGCCGCCACCGTCACACGATCCACCAAGGTGCGCGCCTGCTGGATCGCCCCGCTCTGCGGGTCGATATGCACATACAGCGATAGGGCCGCAACGCTGCGTCCTTGCGTCAGGGAATACGCCTCGACCCATGCATCGGGCAGCATGGTGTACTTGATGCCCGGCGCGTACACGGTCGACATGCGCGCGCGCGCCACGGCATCCAGGCGACTACCAGGCGTAAGGCCCAGGCCCGGCGCAGCAATGTGAATTCCGATGACGACAGCACCGTCGACCCATTGCACGGAAAAGGCATCGTCGATTTCGGTGGTTGCGCTGTCATCAATGGAGAAGACCGGCACCGGAGCGCGCGGCAGATCCTGCGGCAGCGGGTCGGGGGGCGGCAGCGCGCCGAACGCAAGGCCGTGGGGGAAGGCCCGCGCCTGGAACGCGCGCAAGTGCCACTCGTAGGGCGAGGCAATGGCGCCACGCGCCAGCAAAAGACGCAGTGGGGACAGTTGCAAGGCATGGGCCGCCTGCTCCAGGGCCTTGCATTCAATACTGTTGCGTTCGCCTCGCAGCAACAAATCAGCGCCCAGCGCCGCAATCGCGGCGGGCAGGCTTCCCGCGCAAAGTTCGCGCACCATCTGCGCGCGCAACTCATCGTTCTGGCGCCTGCGCTCCAACCCGGCCAGCGCCGCGCGCAAGACTTCGGGCGTGGCCGGCCGGAAGCGGCCGCGCCCCTTGCGCTGGAAATAGACCGGCGCCGAATGCAGGCGCAAGAGGATCGCCGCCGCTTCTACCGCGGTGGGCGCATGCCCGCAGTATTCCAGCGCGAGTTGCTCGAAGCCGAATTCGTGCTGGGGCGCACACTGCCAGAGAAAATCGATCTCGATGCCCTGTGCCTGGTCCTGCGCGGCGAGCAACAATTCCTCGGCGCGCGGCTGCTCAAAGCGCAGCAGCACCGCTGCCGCTTTGACCTTTACGCGCTTGCCAGTGGTGACGTCGACCTGGAATGAGGTCTCCGTCGCCGAACGGACGGTTCCCGCCTTGAGGTCCCCATCGTCCTCGAACAAGACTTGCATGGGAAGGACAATAGCGCACCGCCGGCAACGCGCCGGCCGCGCCTCAGATGGTCAGGCCGCCGCCCACCTCGATCACCGCGCCGTTGATGTAACTGGCCTCGTCCGAGGCCAGGAAGGCGTAGGCATTGGCCACTTCCTCCGGCTGGCCCAAGCGCCGCAGGGGAACCCGCTCCCGCATGTTTTCCAGCACCTTGGCTGGAATCGACTCCAGCAGATGGGTGGCGATAAAGCCCGGACAGACGGCGTTGCAGCGGATGCCCTTGGGACCGAGCTCGCGGGCCCAGGTCTTCACGAAACCGATGACGCCAAATTTGCTCGCGGCATAGTTGGTCTGGCCAAAATTGCCATACAAACCCACGACACTGGATGCATTGAGTATCACCCCCGAGCCCTGGGCCAGCATCGTTGCCAGCACCGCCTGGCTGGCCTGGAAAACGCCGCGCAGATTGACATCGATCACCCGGTCAAACTGCTCCAACGTCATGTTCTGCAGCCGTGCATCCAAGGTAATGCCGGCATTGTTGACCAGGACGTCAATACGCCCGGCACGGTCGCGCAATTCGCGTACCAGCGCATCGAGCGCCGGCCGATCCGTAACGTCGGCGGCAAATCCATGCAGGCGCGAAGCCGGCGCCGCCAGCGGCGCCAGTGCCTCCCGCACCGCGGCCTCGGATCGGTCAACGAGAGCCACCGTGGCGCCCTCGGCAAGAAACTTGCGCACCGTCGCAAGTCCGATTCCCTGTGCGCCCCCCGTAACAATGGCAACTTTTTCATGCAGTCGCATTGGCTTCATCCTAAAGTTTCGGAACCGCGCAAGGATGGCCCCGGCACGCTTGGGGCCGTCGACGGAGAAGGCGCGCAAAAGCGCAGCACTTCATCCAAATGCTGCGCAAAGCTGCGCAGCGCGTGGTCATCCCCGGGGACGATGCGCATCGCGCATCGGGCGTATTTTTCCATCATGGTGCGATGATCGATGACTTCGTCTTGGCTCGCGGCCACGAGAAAGTAGCGTTCGGGGCGCGTGATCGGCCCGGTTTCGAGCGCGCGCAGCTCATCGAGATGCTCGGGTCGAATCGCAACGGCCCGTCCGCTCGCCGCATCGATCCGCATGCCCACCTGGGCACCCAGCAGTTCATAGGGCCGCACCGCCGGATTGAGCAGTACGGCGCGGCACGACAGGCGCTCGGCAACCCAGGTCGCGTAGTACCCGCCCAGCGAACTGCCGACCAGGCACAGGCGCGACGGCTCTTCAAGCTGCGCCGCCGCCAGCGCGACCTCCGCGGCGGCGCGCGGCGACACCGGCAGCTGGGGACAAAGAAACTCCGCTTCCAGCCCGCCTGCCAACAGGGCGGCGCGCAGTTGTCCCGCCTTCTTGGAAAGTGGCGAGGATAAAAATCCGTGCAGGTACAGGATCACGCGCCGGCGCCGCCTCCAACGCGCGCATGCAAGGCCGCCAGGAGCTTATCGTGCACGCCGCCAAAGCCGCCGTTACTCATGGCCACCACGCGATCGCCCGCGCGCGCCCGGGAGGCCACCGCGTCAACCAAGTCCTCGATGGCCTCAAATACTGCCGCCCGGTCCCCCAGCGGCCGCAGGGCGATGCGCGGGTCCCATCCCAGCGCGTGGGGTCCTGTGCGCGGACCGTAGCAATACACCAGGTCCGCCTCCTGCAAGCTCTCGGCGATGCGTTCCTGCATCGCCCCGAGCTTCATCGTGTTGGAGCGCGGTTCGAGCAGCGCGAGGATCCGGGCCCCCGGGGAGCGCCGGCGCAGACCCGCCAGCGTCGCAGCGATCGCCGTCGGATGATGGGCAAAATCGTCGTACACGCAAATGTCCTGCACGCACCCGCGCAATTCCATGCGCCGGCGCACGCCCGCAAACCCGCGCAAGGCCTCCATCGCAAGTTCGGGCGCTACGCCGCAATGGGCTGCCGCAGCGATGGCGGCCACCGCATTGCTGCGATTGTGATCACCGGAAACCTGCAGATCCAAGGTACCCAGCAGTGTCGGGCCACGCCATACCGTGAACGCCTCCGCGCCCGGCGTGTCCTGGGGCTGCTGCCAATGCCACTCCTGCGCGCATTCAAAACGCTGCACTTCGCTCCAGACGCCGCGCGCCAGAACGCCTTGCAGTGCCGGATCCCGGTCGTTGACGATGACGCAGCCCTTGCGCGGCACACAGCGCAACAGGTGGTGGAACTGGGTCTGGATCGCCGCGAGGTCGGGAAATATGTCGGCGTGATCAAATTCCAGATTGTTCAGGACGAGCGTCTGCGGAAAATAGTGGACAAACTTGCTGCGCTTGTCGAAGAGCGCGCAATCGTATTCGTCCGCCTCGATGACAAACGCGTGCCCGGTCCCGAGCCGGGCAGATACACCAAAATCAGCCGGCACGCCGCCGATCAGGAAGCCCGGATTGCGTCCGGCGCGATCGAGAATCGCCGCAACCATCGCCGAGGTCGTCGTCTTGCCGTGGGTCCCCGCAACGGCCACGACATGACGTCCGCGCAGAACGTTCTCGCCGACCCAAGCGGGCCCCGAGACAAAGCGGGCGCCGGCATCCAAGATGGCCTCGAACAGCGGATTGCCGCGCGCGACCACATTGCCGATGACAAAAAGATCGGGGCGCAGCGCCAACTGATCCGCGTCGTAGCCCTCGATCAATTCGATGCCGGCGCTACGCAGTTGCTCGCTCATGGGCGGATACACGGCGGCATCGCAGCCCGTCACCCGGTGTCCGGCCGCCTGCGCCAGGCGCGCGACGCCTCCCATGAAAGTGCCACAGATCCCCAGAATATGCAGATGCAAAGCCGAACCCGTCCACGTTGCCAAGTGCGCATAGTAAGTGGGGCGGCCGCTCCGGCAAAACCTGCGCGGCGGGCCCATGGTCGCCTATCCCGTGCGCCGGCATGGCCTGGGCGACTCGGTAGACTTGCCGGCATGCGCAATCGGGCGCCGGGGAATCGCGGATGAAGATGCTGCAGGCAGGCCAGCGCCAACGCGAAATTGCCGCGATGGCGGCGCGCCTGATGGCCGAGGATGGACTGGATACGGGCCAGGCCAAACGCAAAGCGGCATCGATCGCCGGCCACGGCGGGCGCAGCCAGGACGTCGCCTTGCCCGACAATGATCTGGTGGAAGCGGCCCTGCGCGAGTACCTGCGCACGTTTCACGCGGACTCGCACCCGCAATTGCTGTATGCGCTGCGCAGCACGGCCGCGCGCTGGATGGAAACCCTTGAAGACTTTCAACCACACCTTGTCGGACCGGTGCTCAACGGCAGCGCCACCCGGCATTCGCACGTTTCCCTGCATCTTTTTGCCGACAGCGCAAAGGAGGTGGAAATGGCGCTTCTCGACCGGCAGGTAGCCATACGGGTCGGACCGCCGCCGCAAGATCGGGGGCGTGCCCAGGAAACCATTGGATTCTTGGCCCCGTCGGGCCCCGACGCCGATCCGGTTGCCTTACTTCTGACCGTCTATGACCGGAACGCGCTGCGGATCTCGTGCTCTGCGGGCGCCCACGCCAACGATCCGTCGCTGCATCCGGTAGAGCGCGCGGCGCGCGCCAATTTATCCATGGTCCGGCAATTGCTGGCGCAAACTGCGCCAGCCCAAGCCGTCTGAGAAGCGGGAAATCACATGCGCACCAAACAGCGGAGGACGGGACGCGCGGGGACTTGCATGGTGTTACGGCGGGTGGCGGCCAGCGCATGGTGCTGGCTTGCCGTCCTGGCCCAGGCCAGCCCGGCCGAGGCCGACCTAAATAACAGCGCACGGATCTACGCGCTCACCATGCCCGATGCCGAGGGACACGCCCAGCCGCTTTCCCGGTGGCGCGGAAAGCCACTGGTGGTAAATTTCTGGGCAACTTGGTGCGCTCCTTGTATTGCCGAAATGCCCGATCTGGATCGGAACCAACGCACCTTTGCCGGCAAGGGAGTGGCAATTGTCGGGATCGGCACCGAAGAGCAGGCCAAGGTGCGCGAATTTCGCGACCGCCTCGGGTTGCACATGCCCTTGCTGGCTGGGGGCTATGATGCGCTGGGTCTTGCGCGGACCCTTGGCGACGTGCAGGGAGTTCTCCCATATACTGTGCTGCTGTCCGCTGATGGGCGCATATTGCAGTCGCAAACAGGCGCTCTCAAACCGGGACAAATCGAAGCCTGGATCAAGGCGATCCCGTAATCCGGGAATCCGCCGCTGGACAAAATGCAGTAATCTGACGACAATGTCGGCCTTCGTTCGCCTATTGTCATCTTTCGCGCGTAATTCTTAAATGCAGGAAACGCTCTGGTGCCAAAGTCGATACTCCTGCTCAACGGACCCAACCTGAACCTTCTCGGTTCACGCGAACCCAGCGTGTACGGGACGAGTTCCCTTTCCGACATCGAGCGGGAATTGCATGAATCCGCAAAGGCGAAAGGGATTTCGCTGCACTGCTTTCAAAGCAATCACGAGGGCGCGCTTATCGACCGGGTGCAAGCGGCTGGTGCCGATGGCATTGACTTCGTCATCATCAATGCCGGTGCCCTGACCCACAGCAGTATCGGCCTGCGCGATGCGCTGGTCGGCGTTTCGATTCCGTTTATTGAGGTGCACATCTCCAATATTTATCGCCGGGAACATTTTCGTCATGTGTCCCTGCTGGCCGATTGCGCAGTCGGTTCGATTATTGGCCTGGGTCCGGCGGGGTACCGCCTGGCGCTGGAATTTGCGGCGGGCTACGGCGGCGGTTAGCAAGCCACACCTTTTCTCTGGGCGGCGCTGCGCAGTGCCTGCAGCGCGCATGCCGCCGGGGGCTTTTGCGGGGGAATCATGGATTTGCGCAAACTCAAGACCCTGATCGACCTGGTCGCCGAATCCGGCATTGCGGAGATCGAAGTCACCGAGGGCGAGGACAAGGTGCGGATCGTCAAGCACCCCAACGCACCGGCGGTGCCGGCCCCGGTGGCAGTCGCGGCGGCGCCCGCACCCGCAGCGGCTGCACCGGCACCCGCGCCCGCGGCGCCGACCGTGCCCGAGGCGCCCAGCGGACACGTGGTCAAGTCACCGATGGTCGGAACGTTTTATCGCTCCCCTGGACCCGATGCCAAGCCATTTGTCGAAATCGGGCAGGCCGTGAAAACGGGCGACACGCTTTGCATCATCGAGGCGATGAAACTGCTCAATGAGATCGAATCCGAAGTGTCCGGTTCGGTGCGCGAAATCCTGGTCGAAAATGGCCAGGCGGTCGAATACGGCCAAGCCTTGTTTGTCATCGGGTAGGACCGCCACGATGACCGTACCGCAGCGCAGGCCGGCCCGGCCGCACTGAACCGCGAGCAGCACAGCCCACTCATGTTCGGAAAGATCCTCATCGCCAATCGGGGCGAAATCGCCCTGCGCATCCAGCGCGCCTGCCGCGAGGTGGGAATTCGCACGGTCGTGGTCCATTCCGAGGTGGATGCCGACGCCAAATACGTCAAGCTGGCCGATGAATCGGTTTGTATCGGCCCGGCCGCATCCAAGGACAGCTACCTCAACATTCCCGCGATCATCAGCGCGGCCGAAGTCACCGATGCCGAGGCGATCCATCCGGGATACGGATTTCTCTCGGAGAATGCCGATTTCGCCGAGCGGGTTGAGCGCAGCGGCTTCGTCTTTATCGGCCCACGTCCCGAATCGATCCGACTCATGGGAGATAAGGTATCGGCCAAGCGGGCGATGGTCGAAGCCGGCGTACCAACGGTTCCGGGGTCCGAAGGCAGCCTGTCCGAGGACCCGCGCGAGATCATCCGCAGCGCGCGCGCCGTCGGCTATCCGGTCATCATCAAGGCTGCCGGCGGTGGCGGCGGTCGCGGAATGCGGGTGGTGCATACCGAAGCGGCCTTGCTCAGCGCCGTGACGATGACGCGCCAGGAGGCGCAATCGGCATTTGGCAATCCTTCGGTCTACATGGAGAAATTCCTCGAGAATCCGCGCCATATCGAGATCCAGATCCTCGCGGACCAGCATCGCAACGCGGTCTGGCTCGGCGAGCGGGACTGCTCGATGCAGCGGCGTCACCAGAAGATCCTCGAGGAGGCGCCCGCGCCGGGCATCCCGCGCAAGGCCATCGAGCGTATCGGTGACCGCTGCGCCGACGCCTGCCGAAAGATCGATTATCGCGGAGCGGGAACCTTCGAGTTTCTTTACGAGAACGGCGAATTCTTCTTCATCGAGATGAATACCCGCGTCCAGGTGGAGCACCCGGTCACGGAAATGGTAACGGGGATTGACATCGTGCAATATCAAATCCGCATCGCGGCGGGCGAACGACTGGCCTTGCGCCAGCGCGACATCGTCCAGCGCGGCCACGCGATTGAATGCCGCATAAACGCCGAGGACCCGTACAAGTTCACCCCAAGTCCTGGGCGCATCACCGCATGGCACCCGCCCGGCGGCCCCGGGGTTCGGGTCGACTCCCACGCCTACACCGGATATCTGGTTCCGCCCAACTACGACTCGATGATCGGTAAGCTGATCTGCTACGGGGAAACCCGCGATCAGGCCATTGCGCGCATGCGCACCGCGCTTTCCGAGGCGGTCGTGGAAGGCATCAGCACCAACATTCCGCTGCATCGGGAATTGATGATGGACGAGAAATTCGTGCAGGGCGGAACCAGCATCCACTACCTGGAAAAGCGCCTGGCGGAAAAGAAAGCCAATCAGGGGTAAGGGCCGCCACACGCCGGCGCTACCCCCATCGTTGGCGCGAAACCGGCGGCGCAACATCGGCCATGTCCATGATGGAGTACGAACTGCGCATGCCGGGGCCAGCAGTCGAGGCCTGGAGCGACGCCCTGTTCGAGGCCGGGGCCCTGTCCGTCACGGTCGAGGACGCCGATAGCCAGACCCCGGATGAGCTTGCCGTCTATGGGGAGCCCGGCGTTGCACCTGCCCAGGCCTCCTGGAAAAACAATCGCGTATTGGTTTTGTTTGATGCCCAAACCCCATTTGGCTCCCTGGTCGATTCCATCACCCGGGCGCTGGGCGGTCCACGACCGGCCGTGCTTGCGCAAAGGTCGGTCCAGGATCGCGACTGGGTCCAGCAAACGCAATCGCAGTTTCCGCCGGTCCAGATCGGCAGGATCTGGATCGTTCCGAGCTGGCACCAGCCACCCGACCCGGCCGCCTGCAACATCCGCATTGACCCGGGCGCGGCCTTTGGAACCGGCACGCACCCAACCACACGCCTGTGCCTGGCTTGGATGGAACAACATCTAACCCCCGGGTGCAGCGTGCTCGACTACGGCTGCGGTTCGGGCGTGCTTTCCATCTGCGCCGCATTGCTGGGTGCCGCGCGCGTGGTCGGGGTGGACATCGACCCGCAGGCAGTCAGCACGGCACAGGCCAACGCCGCGCGCAACGGCGTGTCCGCCCGGTACACTGCCCCGGATGGTCTGAACGCGCTTCCACCCGGATCCTTCGATCTGGTGGTGGCAAATATCCTGGCCAATCCCATCGTGCTGCTCGCTCCAAATCTCCTCCGCCACCTCGCGCCGGCCGGCACTTTGCTGCTGTCGGGCGTGCTGGATCGCCAGGCCGATGAGGTCATCGGGGCGTATCGCGCACTGGATCCCGAATTGCCCTTGCGCGTTGCCGGCCTTGACGAAGGCTGGGTTGCGCTCGGCGCTAGGCGAAAGGCCTGAGTCGTGGCCCTGGCCACCCGGTGTCCGCATTGCAGCGCGCTCTTTCGGGTTGGCGCCGAGCAGCTCAAGTCGCGCGGCGGGATGGTTCGCTGCGGCGCGTGCCGCCAAGTATTCAACGCCATCGGGCGGCTCGATTACATCGAACCCAGTGGCCCCGAGCCCAGCGCAGAAATTCGCGCGGACACGCGCCCCCATCCGGCGGTGCCCCCATCGCGCCCGCAAAGCGCGGCGCCGCCACCCAGCGCGATTCCTGCGCAAGACCCGCCCACCCCTCCTTCTTTGGAATTGCCGGGTGTGAGCGGCCGGTCAACGGGGGCGGAAACCAACTCGACAGGGGGACCCCAGACACTGCTCGATGAGCAGATCGAATTGCGGGCGGTGGATTCGGACGCAGCCGATGGCGCGGATAAGGAATCGCCGGCGCCCGCAGCTGTCGAGGTGGCGCCGCAGTTCCTGCGCGAAGGCCGCGCGAGCGAAGGCCGCGCGCTGCGCATTGCGCGCAACCTGGCCTGCGTGCTGCTGGCGCCCGCGCTGCTGGTGCAGGCAGCCCTGCTGTTTCGTGCCGACCTGATCGTGCACCTTCCCACCGCCCAACCGTTGCTGGTGGCGCTGTGCGCCCCACTGGGTTGCGCCGCCAACCTGCCCATGCGGCCGGAGATGCTGGCGGTCATCAGCAGCGAACTCCAGGCGGTGCCCGGCACACAGGCGCTTGAACTCGACGTCCTGATCCGCAACCGGGCCGCGTTTCCCATGGCCCTACCGTCGCTTGAATTGACCCTGACCGATGCGTCCAACCGTCCGCTGGCGCGCAAGGTTTTTCTGCCCGCCGATTACCAGGCTGCGAATGGGAATTCGGCGGCGTTGCCGGCCATGGCGGCGGGCGCGGACCTGCCCATCCGCGTCACCTTTGAACTGCCCGGAACAAGTGCTTCCGGTTTCGTGGCCTATCCGTTTTATCCCTAAGGCAGGGTCGCGCGCCACAACGCCCAACCCCCCCTTTTTTCGAACACATGGAAGATATGAAGACCCTGCTCTGCGGCTCCATCGCCTACGATTCCATTATGGTGTTCCACGGCCGGTTCAAGGACCATATCCTTCCCGACCAAGTGCACATCCTGAACGTATCTTTCCTGGTTCCGAGTTTGCGCCAGGAATTCGGGGGGGTTGCGGGCAACATCGCCTACAACCTGGCGCTGCTGGGTGGTGCCCCGCTGCCGATGGGGACCGTTGGCGATGATGCCGAGCCCTATCTTGCGCGGTTCGACAATCTGGGGATCGACCGCAGCCTGGTCCTGCACGTCCCGGGAACGCGCACCGCCCAGGCCTTCATCACCACAGACCTGGATGATAACCAGATCGTCGCCTTCCACCCCGGCGCGATGTCCCGGTCCGATGAAAACCGTTTGCCCCAGGACACCGTCGTCGGACTGGCGCTGGTCGGCCCCGACGGACGCGAGGGCATGCTGGCGCACGCGCGCACGCTCTCCGAAAGAGGCATTGCCTTCCTGTTCGACCCCGGCCAGGCCTTGCCGCTCTTTAGTGGCGAGGAACTGCTTTGGTTCGCGCAGCGCGCGAGCTACCTTGCCGTCAACGACTACGAAGCCAAGCTCTTCGCAGCCAAGACCGGTGCCGATATTTGCGCCAGCGGGGCGCACCTTCGTGCCCTGATCATCACCCGCGGTGCACACGGTTCGCAAATTCAGACCGCCGGGCGCACCATCGACATTCCCCCGGCACCGGCGAGCGCCGTGATCGACCCGACCGGGTGCGGTGATGCCTACCGGGCCGGACTGCTCTATGGCATCGCCGCAGGGATGGATTGGGAGACCTGCGGTCGCCTGGCCTCCGTAATGGGCGCCATCAAGGTCGCCAGCAATGGCGCGCAGCGCCACACCCCCACGCGCGAGCAGATCGCCGAGGACTTCGCCACCGCCTTCCACTACCGGCCCTGGTAGGGGGCGGGGGCACCTTCAGAGCATCAACTGGTCCAGCACCAACAGCGCAATCTGCACCAGCACGATCAGAAGCAGGGGTGAAAGATCGAATCCGCCGATGGGAGGAAGCAAGCGGCGCAGCGGCGCAAGAATCGGCCTGGTGAGCACATCAAAGATCGGCGCCAGCGGCGCGTGCGGATTGACCATGCTGAGCACCGCGTTGGCGATCACCAGAAACATCGCCAGGTACAAGACCCAGTGCAGCACCAGCAACAGCATGCTGGGGAAAAACAGGTACCAGTGCCAAACGCCGTTGTAGCGCACGATCGCCATCAGGAAGACGAAGGCAAAGGCCACCGCCAGGGCCGCGGCCAGGGCGGCAACGTCAAAGCGCCCGCGCACCGGTAATGCGCGCCGCAGTGGGCCAACCAACCACTCGGTCAAGGCAATGCAGAAGATTGTCAGCGGATTGGAGCGGGAAACGCGCAACCACGCCAGGTATATGCGCAGCAACAGCACGCTGCCCAGTAGGCCGGCTACGGTGCTGAGCAAAAGGTTGTAGATCTCCAGCAACAGCATGGGGCCCTCGCGTCGGCGGGTTGGCGGCGCAGTCCGCTACCGGTCGCCGGGATCCGCGCCCGATTGTAGCCGCGACCCTAAGGACCAAGGGTCCCGCCCAAGCAACCGCTGGCTGCGGGGCGCACCCTAAAAAAAAGGCGCCCGAAACGGGCGCCTGAGTGTTCGGTACCTGCGAATCCTACGGGCGGCTGCCTGTTGGAAACGGCCACGCCGTCGTCGGATTGAGCACAGTGCGGGCACCAACGGCCGGAGCCGCCGGTGCAGGCGCTGCGGCCGGAGCCGCCGGCGCCGCCGCGGCCGGCTTGGCCGCGGCTTTCTTGGGCGCCGATTTCTTCTTTGCAGCCGGCTTTTTCGCTGCCGCCGGCTTCTTGGCCGCTTTAGCTACTTTTTTTTTACTGGATTTCTTGGCTGCCTTCTTCTTGGCAGCCTTTTTCGCAGACTTCTTAGCCGGCTTCTTCGCAGCCTTCTTCGCAGACTTCTTTGCGGACTTCTTCGCAGCCTTCTTTGCAGACTTCTTCGCAGCCTTCTTCGCCGGCTTCTTGGCGGCCTTCTTCGCGGTCTTCTTCGCAGCTTTCTTCGTTGCCATTTGGATCTCCTAATTTACATCGATGAATGAACCATGGTTAAAGGAAACCCGGCCGCCATAGCGGCGCACCGGGCTATTCATCGGCGCATGCGGAGGCACGGTCGCCGCGGCATGCCCAGAAATGCGTTTTGATTGGCGCATATCCGAGCCAAGCGCGGAACGGACAGAGCACTGGCCGTTGACGCTGATGAATTCGGGACTGCGTGCCAGCACGCCCAGGGCAAATCCGGGCGCACGCACGCGATACGCCGGCAACGGGCCGGCGCACGAGAAAGATTTCGGCTTGATTCGCAGGGCCGGAAGGAGGTGGGGCCGCGCGGCGGAATCGAGAAGGGAAGCGGTGCCACAAGACCCGGAGGTCCCGATGCCTAACGTCCCATGTCGAAAAACGACGGACTGGTTTGGATGACTATCTTTGTTCAATTCAGAGATCGATCGCAAGACCGAACTACCAAAATTCACGGCGCATTTTTACTCCCAATCGACAACAACTGCAAGAAATATTTGCGATTCTGAATATGTTTTCGCAAATCAAAGTCTCGAAATGGCGGCAACTTTCACGCGCAATTCCTGGTTCTGGTGTGTGTGCGTGCAAAATTCGCGCGCCATCGCGCGGCCGCGCCCTTCGCTCCTCTGCCACAACATGTGGTGCCGGACCGCATGGGTGTTACCACGGCTTGTGGTGATGCGGCCTATCCCGCTCCGGGGTCCGGCCGGTGCGACGGTGCGCCGGCCACCGACCCGCGCACCCCTTAGGGCGCGCGGTCGCGCCAGATCCGCGCCCAATCAAACAAGGGACCCGGATCGGACTTGCGGCCCGGCGCGATCTCGCTGTGTCCGCGCGTTGCGCGCACGGGGTAGGCGCCATACAAGGCCGCTTGCAACGGCCACAAGGTCGCATATTGGGCGCCCGTGTAGGGCTCGAACTCGCTGCCTTCGAGCTCGATGCCGATCGAAAAGTCGTTGCACGCCGTGCGGCCCTCCCATTGGGAGCGGCCCGCGTGCCACGCGCGGTCCCGGCAGGAAACGAACTGGGTGAGCGCGCCGTCGCGCCCCACCAGGAAATGCGCCGAAACGCGCAGGCCGCGCAACTTGCTGTAGTAGGGATGGGCGTGACTATCGAGCTGACCGGCGAACAGGCGCTCGATGTCGCCGGTTCCAAAGTGCCCCGGCGGCAGGCTGATGCAGTGGATTACGAGCAATTCGATCGGTCCCGCGGGGCGGGCGTCCTGGTGGGGCGAAGGACAGCGCCGTACCCCCGGCACCCAGCCGTCGGCATCGACGGTGTATTGCGCGTCCGCCGGATTCACCGCGCCGGCGTTCCCGGAACGTTTCTGGCGGGCAGGGCCGGCCATCCCAGCGGCGGTCCCTCCGTCCGGCTCACTTCAGGCCCAGGCGCTGCATGCGATAGCGCATCTGGCGAAACGAAATGCCCAGAAGCTGGGCGGCGGCGGTGCGGTTATGGCGGGTTCGCTCCAGCGCCGCGCGTATCGCGGTGGCTTCAACTTCGTCCAGGTACGCGCCCAGGTTGCTGGGCACGCCCTCGGCCATGACATAGGGGCCCGGTGCACCCGCTCCGCCACCGGGCTCGGGCGGCGCAACCGGTGGCGCGGCCCCCGCGCCCGGCGTTTCGGCGAACGAACGGCCGCTTTCCAGCGCCAGGTTTTCGGGCGTCAACTCGCCACCGCCGTTCATGACGACCGCACGCTCCAGGACGTTTTCCAGCTCGCGCACATTGCCGGGAAACGGACAAAGCTGCAGTACCGCCTCGGCTTCGGGCGTCAGCCACGCCGAGGACACGCCGGCCCGTTCGGTAATCCGCCCCAGCAGCGCGCGGGCGATCATCGCAATGTCCCCGCGACGCTCGCGCAGGCTCGGAACACGCAATTCAATGACGTTGAGCCGGTAGTACAGGTCCTGGCGGAACCGGCCGGTATCCACCATGCGCGCCAGGTCCTGATGCGTGGCGCTCAGGATGCGAACGTCAACCGGCTCCTCGACCGTCGCGCCCACCTTGTGGATGCGCCGTTCCTGAATCGCCCGCAACAGCTTCACCTGCATTGCCAGCGGCAGTTCGGCGACCTCGTCGAGCAGTAGCGTCCCACCGGCCGCCGCTTGGAAAAAACCGTCCCGGTCGCGCTCGGCACCCGTAAACGCGCCGCGCCGGTAGCCGAAGAACTCCGCCTCCATAAGCGACTCGGGAATGGCTCCGCAGTTGACCGCGACAAAGGGCATGGCACGCCGCGCCGAGGCGGCGTGGATCGCCCGCGCCACGAGTTCCTTGCCACTGCCGGATTCGCCAATGATGGCAACGGGCGCCATGCTCTGGCCGAGCCGGACGATCAGCGAACGCAGGCGCGACATCTCTTCGGAGGCGCCAACGAGCCGCGCCGCCGCGCCCGTGTCGTTGACCATTGCCTCCTCGCCCGACGGTACGGCCGCGGCCTCGCCCACCGCGGAACGAATCAGCATGCGCAACTGATCCAGGTCCACCGGCTTGGAAAGATAGTCGAAGGCGCCCGCCTTGAGCGCCGCAACGGCGTTGTCGGCGCTGCCATAGGCCGTAATGACAGCGATTTTGGGTTCCCCCTTGGCGCCCAGCTCGCGGACCAGATCCAGACCCGAGCCGTCGGGCAGGCGCATGTCCGTGAGGCAAAGGCGGTAGCTGCGCTCGCGCAGGAATTGGCGCGCCTGCGCCAGCGACTCGGCCGCGTCCACTTCCAGGCCCAGCCGGGTAATGGTCAGGCCCAGCAGCTCACGCAGGTCCGCCTCGTCATCGACGACCAGGACCGCCGGCACGCGGCCGCGGGTTCCGACTTCCCCGTCGCTGCGCCCGCTGCTCATCCCATGACCCGGTGCGCATGCAACGCGGCCCTAGGAAAGGTCGCGACGCAAGAGTTCCGCCCCGGGGCTGGGGAGCGTGTCCAGGGGAACGACGTCGGGCGCGGCTGGGTCACCAGCGCGCGCAAAACGCAGCACGAACGCATATCGATCCGCACTACCGCTGCGTCGTAGAACGTCATAGACCAGCTCCGCATGGTTGGCGATGCAAAACTCGCGCGCCAGGTATAGCCCCAGCCCGGTGCCGCGGACGTGCGTCGTGTAGAAGGGCTCGAAAATCGCCGCCCGATCGGCTGGTGGAACACCCGCGCCATCGTCGATGATCCAGATCTGTGCACGTCCGTCGTGATTTGCCGCCGGGTCCAGAAGGATTTCCACGCTGCCGGGGCGACCCGAGCAGTACCGCAGCGCATTATCAACCAGATTGAAGAGAATCTGGCGCAGATGGCTCGGCTCAAATTTGACGACGTCGGGACACGCACCGCGCACCACCATGGTTCCGGCGACCAGCCCGCGATCGCGCGCAAACTCTTCGGCCCAGGTCGTCACAAAATCCTGCAATTGCAGGGTGTCGCTAAGGGGCGGATCGCGGCGCGCCACCCGCAGGACATCCTCGACGAGCCGGTTGAGCCGGCCGGTGTTCTCGCGCACGATGCCGGCCAGGCGCTTTTGCATCGCGTCGCGCGCATCCTCGGCCAGCAACTGCCCGGCGTTACTGATCGCGGCCAGCGGATTGCGGATCTCGTGGGCGATCGACGCCGTCAACCGTCCCATGGCCGCCAGTTTTAGCTGCTGTGCCCGCTCTTCGAGCGCATTGCGATCTTCCAGAAAGATCACGAACTCCCCCGAAGTGGAGGATGGCGGGCGGGTGAAACGGGCACGCAAGTGGCGCGGCGGCACGAGTCCCGAGCCCGTACCCTCGATCAGCGTGAAGACTTCCTTGGACCAGCCGGCCTCGGCCGCATCCCGGGCGATCCACGCCAGGAAATCCTCGCTCAGGGCCTGCAGAATGGGCATGTCGATCATGCGTTGCCCGGTCAACTGGGTCTGGGGGGCCAGTCCCAGCAGCGTGCGCGCGGCCAGATTGTTCGCGCGGATGGTGGTCGATGCATCCACGACGATCACGCCTTGCTCCATCTGCGAGATCACGACCCGGTTGATCTCCAGCTGGCTTTGCAGGTCGCGCCCGCGCGCCTGGGCCAGTTGCTCCTGGCGGTTCAAACGCACCGAAAGCAGGCGCAGCAGCGCGGTAATTCCAAATAGCGCGGCGCCGTACAGGCCCGCCTGGAACAGCTGCGGCTCCGCATGGTCCTCGCGCAGGCCGCGCAGCACGGCATCGATGAGCAGGATCAGGACCGCGATGGAGGACGTGAAAAACGCCGCACTGGTGGGCAGCATCAGCGATGCGCCGGCAACCGGAATCAAGTAGAAGACGACGAATTCACTGCGCATCCCGCCGCCCAGGACCACGAGTATCGTGGCCATGATGAGGTCAACGGCCAATTGCACCGTGAGCTGCCCCAGGAAGTGACGGCGGAAGTACTGGGCCGCCAGCGCACCGCCAACGGCGAAGACGAAATAGACGCTGAGCTCGGGCGCGATGAAGAAGGTCCCGGCCGGACCATCGCCGCGAAACGTCAACGGGCCGGTGAAGATCATCGCCGAAAGCAGGACCATGGCGGTGATGAGCACGCGTGCCAGGGACAGGGCGTACAGGGTTCCCCAGGCGGGCGTCACCTCGAAGGTCGCGCCAGACGTTGCGGTGCTTACGCGCATTTGCAGGGGGCGGCGGCGCCGGGGGTCATCACACCGGGCGCGCTGGCGCGCGTGCGCCCCGAATCACGACGAGCTGCGCGCTGGCCCACGAAGCTGGCGGGCATGTTCTTCGCAACAGGCCCAACGGCCATCGACCGCGACGGCATCGGATTCCGGCAGATTGAGCTTGCAGGCGTCGCAACGGACCATGTTCTGGCTGCCCGCAGCGCGTTGCGCCGCAGGCGCGCTCGCCACACCCCGGCCCGCCGCGGAGCGCAGGACGTACACGGCCAAGGCGCCGATCAGTATCCAGAAGAGCAGCCTCATGAAACCCACACACGGCCCAGTACGACCTCGAAAACAAAACGCGTTCCTATGTAGGCCAGCACCAGCATCAGGAATCCGACCGACAACCAGCGCAGGGCGATTTTGCCGCGCCAGCCAAAGGCATAGCGCCCGATGAGCAGCACGGCAAAGATCCCCCAGGAGAGGATTCCAAAAAGGGTCATGTGGTTGAATTTCAGCGGCCGCCCGAACAATTCCTCGGAAAAGACGATCCCGCTGACCAGCGTTCCGGTCAGCAGCAGGAAGCCGGCAGCAAGCTGGTGAAACAACAGCGACTCCAGCGCCAGCAGGGATGGCATTTGCGAAAGCAGCGGTCCGATGGAGCGCAGGGGATCGCGCGAGGGGTGATGCAGATATCGGTCGATCGAGGTCATGAGAACACCGTGCAAGGCTGCGATCGTGAACAGGCTGTAGGAGAGCACGGAGATGGACAGATGCACGCGTAGGGCCACGGAACTGCCTTCGGCCGCGAGCGCGGCGCCATGAAACAGCACCGGTAGAACCACGGCGATGGCCGCCATCGGCGTCATCAATGCGTACAAGGCGCCCAGGCCGACGAAAAGACCCTCGATCCAGAGCAGGCCGCAGGCCATCATGAAGGTGGCCGAAAGGGCCTGGGCAAATCCAAAACGCAGGCCCCCGGCGCCAAAAACGTCATCGGCCAGCAGCGCCGCGTGGCCCACAACCGCCAGCGGCAACAAGGCCGCAACCAGTCCCGAAAGACGTACGGTCTGCCCCTGCTGCAGGGAGCGCCAGCAACTGTAGGCGACGCCAAAATAGGCGGCCGCGACCGCCAAGTGAGCCCACCCGTAAAATGATGGTGTTTGCATAACGCGTCTATATACCACGCGCAATTGGGGAACCAGGAAATGCTCGATCAGCTCACGGACCGATTTTCCCGCATCGTCAAGCAAATCCGTGGCGAAGCGCGCCTGACCGAGGCCAATACCCAGGAGATGTTGCGGGAAGTGCGCATGGCGCTGCTGGAAGCAGACGTTGCCTTGCCCGTCGTGCGCGATTTTATCGCCCGCGTGCGCGAGCAGGCGCTGGGCCAGGACGTGCTGGGCAGTCTTACGCCCGGGCAGGCCCTGGTGGGCGTCGTGCACAAGGAGCTGGCTGGGCTCATGGGCGCCGGACTGCCGGCCAAGCAGCGCGAAATCGACCTGGCCGTGCAGCCGCCGGCGGTAATCCTGCTGGCCGGCCTGCAGGGCGCGGGCAAGACAACGACAGCAGCCAAATTGGGGCGCTGGCTGGTCGCCGAACGGCGCAAGAAGGTGTTGGCGGTTTCCGCCGACGTCTACCGCCCGGCTGCCATTGCGCAGCTCGAGGCGGTGAGCGCGCAGGCCGGAATCGAGTTCTTCCCGACCCCCGCGCAGGCCGACCCTGTGGAGATTTCCCGGGCGGCCCTGGCCCATGCACGGCGCCACCTGCTGGACGTGGTACTGGTGGACACGGCCGGGCGGACGGCGGTCGATGAAGAAATGATGGACGAGATCGCGCGCCTGCATGCGGCGCTGCAGCCCATCGAGACCCTGTTTGTCGTCGACGCCATGTTGGGCCAGGATGCAGTCAACACCGCCAACGCCTTTGGCGCGCGCATCCCCCTGACTGGCATTGTCGTCACCAAGCTCGACGGGGATGCCCGTGGTGGGGTCGCGCTGTCGGTCTCCCAGGCCACGGGCAAGCCCATCAAATTTGCCGGGACCGGCGAAAAGCTCAATGGCCTTGAACCCTTCGATGCCGAGCGCATGGCCGGCCGTATCCTGGGCATGGGCGACATCGTGGCCCTGGTCGAGGAGGTCAAGAGCTCGATCGACATGGGGTCGGCGCAAAAGCTCGCGCAGCGCATGCAGTCGGGGGCCCGCTTTGATTTGAACGATTTTCGCGAGCAGATCGGCCAGATGCGGCGCATGGGGGGAATGGGCAGCATGATGGAGAAGCTGCCGGTGAATCTATCGCAGGCGGCCGGCAAGGTGGATCCGCGCGAGGCCGATCGCCAGGTGCGCCGGATGGAGGGCATCCTCAACTCGATGACTCCGGGGGAGCGCGCCAAGCCCGAACTCATCAAGGCCTCCCGCAAGCGGCGCATCGCCCTGGGCGCGGGCGTTGCCGTGCAGGAAGTGAACCGGATGCTGGCGCAATTCGATCAGATGAGCACGCTGATGAAGCAGATGCGCAAGGGGGGCATGGCCAAGATGATGCGCGCGTTCGGTGCCATGGCGGGTGGCGCCAAGCCCGGGCCCGGCATGCGGCGGCACTGAGCCGATGCTGCCCGCCTTGGCGGGAGCGAGACGGGGTGCCGAGCACCAGGCTCCCGCCGTCCGAAGCCTTTTCCTCGCCGAAGTCCTTGATCCTGATTGCCGCGGGCTGTAGGGGCTGCTTGACCACGTCATAAGAATTCGGGCGCGGTCCCAAACATCGGGAGCGCGCCCGCGGTGCTTGCGAACGGCGGTGTGCGCGCCGTTCGAACAACGTCTCCTGTCTTAGAAGTGGTAGCCGACGCCCAGCGAGTACAGGTACGGATTGAGCTTGGCGGTGGTCAACTTGGTTCCGCCGGCCGATACGTCCGATTGCAGCGGGTTGATCAGCTTGAAGTCCAGGTTCACGAACCAGCGCTTGTCGACGTTGAAGTCGCCGCCAACGTCCAGGACTGCGCCGAAGCTGGTCTTCTTCAGGTCCAGCGGCACGCCCGCGACACTCAGGTTCACCGACGTGATCCAGGTGAAGTTCACGCCCAGGCCGACGTAGGGGTCGAACTGTGTGCCCGGAAGGAAGTGATATTGCGCAACGAGCGACGGCGGCAGGTGCTTGAAGGTGCCAAGACTTGCGTCATTCGTCGGGCCGCCGAGCTTGACCTCCTGCGACTGCGGAACGGTCAGTACGAGCTGGGCGACGATATTCGGATTGAACGTGTAGTACACGTCAACTTCCGGAATGGCCTTGTTGTTCACATGAACGGCATCAGCCGGGAAATTCAGATTCAGCGCGGTGAACGCGTCGGACTTGTTGGCCATGTGCAATTCGCCCACACCCACGCGCACCGACCACGGCGTCTCCTGCGCTGCGGCCAGACCCGGAATCGCGGCTGCAGCCAGCAGGGCCGCACCAATGCTAATGATTCCTAATTTCTTCATTATGTTTTCTCCAAATTGGGGATGAGTGCCAAAGGACAGCGTGCTGCTGCGACCAAGTCTCAGGGCGCGTCAGCGGTGCCCGTTTGATCTACATCAACAGCCGGAGGATCGCGGCGCGTACAAGCGCGCTCCTGTTGCAGTGGAACGACGACAGGGGGACGCTACGCGGCCTTGCGTCAGGGCGACGCTACATTTTCATTGCGCGTGCTGCGCGTCCTGCCATTAGCGGCCGGGCCCAGGAAATCGCGACGGGTCCTCGGGATAGTCCCAGTCACGCTTCCATGCCGCGCGCACCGCCGCCGGATAGTCCGCCTGACCAAGACTGCCGTTGTAACGGCCCAGGGCGCGAAACAGCTCACCGCGCTCGCTGTCCAGATAGTGGCGCAGGATCGTGCAGCCATAGCGCAGATTGGTGCGGATCTCGAATAGCCGGCGCGCGTTGCCATCACCGATCAGCGTCGTCCAGAACGGCATCACCTGCATGAGGCCGCGCGCCCCCGCATCCGAAATCGCATACTTGTGAAAATTGCTCTCGACCTGGATGAGGCCCAGCACCATTTGCCGGTCCAGCCCGGCGCGCAGCGCCTCGTAATCGAGGCATTGCAGCAGGTCCGTCCGGTTGCGCCGTTCCGGCAGGCGCGCCGCGAGCCGATTCGACATCTCCGCCAACCAACGGTCGAAGGCCTCGCGCTCCGTGGTCGTATCAAAATGGCGCAGCGGGGGAGCCGAATCGGCGATCTGGGCTTGCAGGCCCAGGCGCACCGAATCGGCCAGCACTTCGTACCGCTGGGCGCCGGCCCAGCTGATGCGGGGCGAAAGCGTCAGCAGCACACCGAGCGCGGCCAGCTGCCGGCGCGGCCGGCAGACGCTATCCGGCCAGACGCTCACGGAGGAATTGTTCCGCGCTATCGCTGGCGATCGAAACGAGCTCGAGGGTCGCGCGCGATGTGTACTCGAACTGCCCCGTCTTGAGGCCGCGCTCGCCGATCGTCACCCGGTGCGGAATGCCGATGAGCTCGGCATCGGCAAACATCGCCCCCGGACGTTCCCCGCGATCGTCGAGCAGCACATCCACGCCGGCGCTGCTCAGGCGCTCATAGAGCGTGTCGGCCGCGTGGCGCACAGCCTCGGACTGGCGATAGTTCACCGGACAGATCACCACCGCGAAGGGAGCGATGGGCGCCGGCCAGATGATCCCGCGTGCATCGTGGTTCTGCTCGATCGCCGCGCCCAGCAGCCGCGTCACGCCGATCCCATAGCAGCCCATTTCCATCAGGCGGGATTTTCCATCCTCGTCGAGGAAGGTCGCATTGAGCTTTTCGGAGTATTTCGTGCCCAGGTAGAAAACATGGCCAACCTCGATGCCACGCTGGATCGCCAGCAAGCCCTTGCCGTCAGGCGATGGGTCGCCGGCGACCACGTTGCGCAGGTCCGCCGTGAGTTCGGGCTCCGGCAGATCGCGCGCCCAGTTAACGCCGGTCAGATGCTGGCCCTCCGCATTGGCGCCACAGACAAAGTCGCTCATCCGCGCCACCGTGCGGTCGGCAATCACGCGCACGGCTCGTCCCGGCGGGGTAAACACCGGGCCCAGGTAGCCCGCCGGGGCACCCAGAGCGGCGGCGATCTCGGCATCGGTGGCAAAGCGCCAACCGGCGTCAAAACCCGGCAATTTGCCTGTCTTGATTTCGTTGAGCTCATGATCGGCGCGCAAGAGCAATAGACAGATCTGCGCCGGCCCGCCCTCGGGTCCGACCGCAACGACGATGGATTTGACGATCTGCGCCAGGGGCAAACCCAGCAGCTGCGCAACATCGGCGCACCGGGTGCGGCCCGGGGTTGGCACCTTGGCCATGGTCTGCGTGGCCGCCGCGCGCCCGGCGAGCAGGGGCAAGGCCTCGGCCAGTTCGATGTTGGCCGCGTAGTCGCTGTCCGGGCAATACGCGATGACGTCCTCGCCGCTGTCGGCGATCACCTGAAATTCGTGCGAACGGCTGCCGCCGATGGCGCCCGTGTCCGCCGCCACTGCGCGAAAGCGCAGGCCCATGCGCGTGAAGATGCGCTCGTAGGCCTCGTACATTCGCTGGTAGCTGCGATGCGCGCTCTCGGGATCGCGATCGAAGGAATACGCATCCTTCATCGTGAACTCGCGGCCACGCATCACCCCAAAGCGCGGCCGGCGCTCATCGCGAAACTTGGTCTGGATGTGATAAAAATTCACCGGCAGCTGGCGGTAGCTGCGGATCTCCTGGCGCGCGATGTCGGTAATCACCTCCTCGGAGGTGGGTTGCAATACGAAATCGCGCTGGTGGCGGTCCTTGAGCCGCAGCAATTCGGGACCGTACTGGTCCCAGCGGCCCGATTCGATCCATAGCTCGGCCGGCTGCACCACCGGCATGAGCAATTCGAGCGCGCTGGACCGGCTCATTTCCTCGCGGATGATGGCCTCGATGCGCCGGATCGAGCGCAGTCCCAAGGGCAGGTAGCTGTAGATCCCCGCGGCCAGCTTGCGGATCATTCCGGCGCGCATCATCAGCTGCTGGCTGATGATTTCCGCGTCCGCGGGCGCTTCCTTCTGGGTGGAAAGCAGGAATTGTGAGGCGCGCATGGGCCTGTTCATCCGTTTTCGGACCGCGGCTGCGGGCCATATAATCGGTCGCAGATGATATAGGTTCAGGTGATGACATGCTGGACAAGGACGGCTACCGCCCGAACGTCGGCATCATCCTGCTCAACGAACGCAGCGAGGTGTTCTGGGGAAAGCGAGTAAAGCAGCATTCCTGGCAATTTCCGCAGGGGGGCATCAAGTTTGGCGAGTCCCCCGAGCAGGCCATGTACCGCGAACTGTACGAAGAAATCGGTCTGCAGTCGCAACACGTGCGCATCCTGGCGCGGACGCGGGAGTGGTTGCGGTATGAGGTCCCCGAGCAGTGGATCCGGCGCGAAATGCGCGGCAATTACCGCGGGCAAAAACAGATCTGGTATCTGCTGCGTCTGGTTGGGCGCGATTGTGACGTTTGCTTGCGTCGCAGCGAAAAACCGGAATTCGATGCCTGGCGCTGGCACGACTACTGGATTCCGATCGAGTCCGTGATCGAGTTCAAGCGCGAGGTCTATGAGCGCGCCTTGCAGGAGTTGTCGCGCTTTGCCTTCCCGCCGGGGCCGCGGCGCAACATGCCGGCCGACCCGTACGTGCATTCGGCGCCCGACGCCCCCGCCTGAGACCCCAGGGCGCGCCGCGGCGCGTCAGAGCAAGACCAAATTGTCCCGATGGATGAGTTCGGCTTCTTCAATGAATCCGAGCGCGTCGGCAATCTCCGTGCTCGGGCGCCGGGCAATCGCGCGGGCTTCGGTACTGGAGTAGTTCACCAGGCCGCGCGCAATTTCGCGCCCGCCCTTGTCCCGGCAGGCAACGACGTCGCCCCGCGCAAAAGTGCCGTGCACCTCAAGGACGCCAATTGGCAGCAGGCTCTTGCCCTGTCCGGTCAGCGCCGCCGCCGCACCCTCGTCGATCACCACATGGCCCTTGGTCTGCAGATGATCCGCCAGCCATTGCTTGCGCGCCGCGCGCTTGGGAACCGATGCCGCCAGTTGGGTACCGATCGCCTCACCACGGGCCAGGCGCACCAGGACGTCCGGCTCGCGACCGCTGGCGATGACGGTGGCCGCGCCGCTGCGCGCGGCACGCTTTGCCGCAAGCACCTTGCTGAGCATGCCGCCACGGCCGATGGCGCTGCCCGCGCCGCCGGCAATGCGCTCCAATTGCGGGTCGCCGGCAGCCGCATGGGCGATCAGTTGCGCATCGGGTGCCTGGCGCGGATCCGCGTCGAACAGGCCGGCCTGGTCCGTAAGAATCACCAGGAGATCGGCCTCGATGAGGTTGGTAACCAGTGCGCCCAGGGTGTCGTTGTCACCGAACTTGATTTCGTCCGTGACCACGGTGTCGTTCTCGTTGATGATCGGCACGACGCCCAGTTCCAGCAGGGTCAGCAGCGTCGATCGGGCATTGAGGTAGCGGGCGCGATCGGCAAGGTCGGCATGGGTGAGCAGTACCTGGGCGGTGCGCACGCCCAGCGCGCCAAATCCGGATTCGTATGCCTGCGCCAGACCCATTTGTCCGACGGCCGCGGCGGCCTGCAACTCATGAACCTGTTGCGGCCGGCGCGCCCAGCCCAGGCGCTGCATGCCTTCGGCGATGGCGCCGCTGGATACCAGCAGCACCTGCTTGCCGGCAGCGCGCAAGGTCGCAACTTGATTGGCCCAGCGCACGATCGCCGCCTGATCCAGGCCGCGCCCATCATTGGTGACGAGGCTGCTGCCGACCTTGACGACGATGCGCAC
>Ga0209698_10000360_pt1 | contig 51545 bp, 52 predicted proteins | sample LitLauG_LLR_2012_FD_187203 | JGI IMG/M metagenome (GOLD analysis project Ga0209698, IMG submission 187203) | Freshwater sediment microbial communities from Pennsylvania, USA - Little Laurel Run_MetaG_LLR_2012 (SPAdes) (version 2) | ecosystem: Environmental > Aquatic > Freshwater > Creek >...
CCGGGACCGCTTCATCGGCTGGAACGGGGAGGCGCGGCGGCGGAACATCCGTTATCTCGCCTACAACACGCGCTTTCTGATACTGCCGTGGATCTCGGTTCCGCACCTGGCCTCGCACATCCTGGGCCGTATGGCCCGTCACCTATCGGAGGATTGGGAGCGCGTCTACGGGCATCCGATCTATTATCTGGAAACCTTCATCGACCCGGAGCGGTTCCGCGGGACATGTTATCGGGCGGCGAACTGGATGGTGTTGGGGCGCACCACGGGCCGAGGCAAGGACGACCAGACACATCAGGCAAACCGGTCTATCAAAGAAGTGCTTGGGCTACCAGTCGCCCGGCGGTTTCGCGAGTTATTGCAGCAAGAGTAAGTAAGTATGAAAGCAGGCGCGGAGCGGCTCGATGTCAGCAGCGAAGAGTTAGTGGCCTTAGTGGAAGGCGCACGGACGGCGCTGGGCGAAACCGGTTACCAGAAGTTACAAGCCGCGATCCGAACTCTGGCTTATGTGACTGAGTTACTGGAGACTCGCCAGGCGACGTTGGAGAAACTGCGCCGGCTGTTGTGTCACTCCAGCACGGAGAAGACCAAAACGGTACTGCAGCAGGCAGGCATCGAGACGGGCGAGAAGAAGCGCAAGGAACCGGGCGCCCCCAAGAGTAAGGCTCCTGGGCATGGGCGCAACGGGGCCGCGGCGTATCGGGGAGCGCGCAAGGTCGAGGTTCCGCACGCGTCGTTAAAGGCTGGCGACCCGTGTCCGAATTGTCAGCGCGGCAAAGTCTATCCGCAGCGCGACCCTGGCGTGCTGGTGCGGATCAAAGGGCAGGCGCCCATCGCCGCGACAGTGTATGAGTTGGAGAAGCTGCGGTGCAACTTGTGCGGGGATGTGTTTACCGCTGCGGCGCCAGAAGAAGCGGGGCAAGAAAAGTATGACGAGACGGCCGCCAGCATGATCGCCCTACTGCGGTACGGCAGCGGGTTTCCCTGGAATCGGCTGGAAGGCTTGCAGAAGAACCTGGGCATCCCTCTGCCAGTAGCTACACAATGCGAGATCGTAAAGGAGATCGCTGCCCAGGTCCAACCTGCGGGCGATGAGTTGATCCGCCAGGCAGCCCAGGGCGGGGTGATGCACAACGACGATACTTCCATGCGCGTGCTGTCCCTGGATCGGGGAGCGGCGAGCGATGTGGACCTGGCCGCAGAGCGGACGGGAGTGTTCACCAGCGGAATCATATCCATCGGCGAAGGCTTTCGGATCGGACTGTATTTCACCGGGCGCAAGCATGCCGGAGAGAATCTGGCCGACGTGTTGAAGCAGCGGGCGGCGGGCTTGGCAGCGCCCATCCAGATGTGCGACGCGCTGTCGCGCAATCTGCCCAAGTTGCCGCGGGAGCTGGAAATCATTATCGGGCACTGTCTGGCCCATGCCCGGCGCCGCTTTGTGGAGGTAACGCCAAACTTCCCGCGGGAGTGCCGGTTCGTATTGGAGAGTCTGGGTGAAGTGTACGGGTACGACGAAGCGGCGCGGGCGCAGCGCATGTCTCCCGAACAGCGGCTCCACTTCCATCAGGAACACAGCGGGCCAGCGATGGAAAGGCTGCATATCTGGCTGGAAGCTCAGTTCGACGAGAGGAGAGTGGAGCCTAACTCCGGCTTGGGCCAGGCGATATCTTACTTACTCAAATACTGGGACAGGCTGACTCTGTTTCTGCGGCAACCGGGAGCGCCGCTGGATAACAATGTCTGCGAGAGAGCATTGAAGAAGTCCATCCTGCATCGTAAGAACTCGCTGTTTTATAAGACTCGAAATGGGGCTCGGATAGGCGACTTATTTATGAGCCTGATCCACACCTGCGAGTTGAATGACGCCGATCCATTCGATTATCTGAACCAGTTACAGCGGCACGCCGAGGAACTGCAGCAAACACCGTCGGAGTGGATGCCCTGGAACTACCGCGCGACGCTGGCGCGGACGGGCGCCCTCCTGGATGCGGCATAGGGTATGCTGATTCTACATGGCCGAAAAGGATAGTCTTCGGCCATGCAGGAGTGACATGCCGAAATGGCCGCCAAACAAGCATCTGAGAAGGCCAAATCGCTCAAGGTTTTTGGCCAGGCACGGAAACCGGCGAAAATGTTTCGCGCCGGCTTCTACGCCCGCGTTTCCACCAACGACCAACAGACCATCCCATTGCAGATCCGCGCCCTGCAGGAATACGCCGCCCGGCGCGGCTGGACGATCGCCTTGCAGGTGAAAGAGGTCGGTAGCGGTGCATCGCAACGGCAACTGCGGGAGAAGTTACTGGACGCGGCGCGCCGCCGCGAGATCGACGTGGTGCTGGTGTGGCGATTGGATCGTTGGGGACGGTCGGTGGCGGACCTGCTGGCGACGCTTCAGGAACTGGACCACCTGGGCGTCGGCTTCGTCTCACTGACGGAGGCGCTGGACCTGACAACGCCATCCGGCCGGGCGATGGCCGCATTACTCGCCGTTTTTGCCGAGTTCGAAAGGGAGATACTGCGGGAACGGGTGCGCGCCGGCTTGGCCCACGCGCGACGGAACGGCCAGAGACTGGGACGGCCCATCACCGCGGCGGCAAAAGCCGGCGAAGTGCGGGCGCTACGTCGAGCTGGCATCAGCAAGGCCGAGATCGCGCGCCGGTTGCAGATCGGCCGCACCTCGGTACGCCGCATTCTGGCGTGAACGATTCCCCGGAGCCATAGGCCCGCCGATCCCTTACGCAGGCTTACCGAAAGGACACCAAGCAGAGGTCCTCCAACATCGAGTCGGTCGAGAGTCTCGGCTGGTGCATTCTCAGCCTGTTCGTGTACCAAGAGCCGGTCGAGCATCTCAAGGCCAAATTGGCAGCGCTGGGCGGAGACGGCCACTATATTCGGAACAATGCCACTCTCGCCACCGCAATCTTGGCACTCAAGTGTGGAGAGATGATTCATCCGTTCGAGGTGCTGCGATGAAGATCGATAGGCGGCGCTTCATCGGCTCAGCGGCGGGTGTTGCGGCGACAACAGCCGCGGCGACCGATTGGTCGTGGCCGAAACATTCGGTGTCCTATCGAAGGCCTCGCTCATTTGTCGCGATTCTGAATGCAGCCGAATACTCCGAGAAGACCGAAACGCTTCTCATGGAAGGATTGCGGCTGTTCCGTTTCAGCCTGCGTGGCAAGACCGTCCTTCTGAAACCAAATTTGGTGGAAGACCTTCCGGGGCCGGTAAACACTAACGCGAATATCATCGGAGCGGCCGCCCGCTGTTTCCTTCGTCTCGGGGCGACGCGGGTCGTAATCGGCGAGGGTCCGGGTCATCAACGCGACACCGAACTCGTAGTACAGGCCGCCGGCCTGAAACCTCATCTCGCGGAGCGGCGGATCGAGTTCGTGGACCTCAACCGTGACGAACTTGCGAAAGTGAAGCTGAAGGCGAATTACAGCGGCCTCGGAGAGCTGTGGTTGCCGCGCACCGTTCTCGATTCGGACTTTGTTGTCTCAATGCCCAAGGTGAAGACGCACCACTGGGCGGGCGTCACCCTGAGCCTGAAGAATATGTTCGGCATCGTGCCGGGAATGAAGTACGGTTGGCCCAAGAATCTGCTGCACTGGCACGGGATTCACGAAAGCATCCTTGATATCTGCGCGACAGAGCCGATCCATTTCGTCATTGCAGATGGCATCACGGCCATGGAAGGCAACGGTCCGTTGCAAGGAACCGCGCGTGAGCTTGGAAGGATTGTGCTCGCCGCCGACCCGGTCGCCGCAGACGCTACCTGTGCACGCTTGATGGGTTTTGATCCGCACCGGGTCCAGCACTTGTCAGAAGGAGGGCGGTTCCTCGGAAATCTGCGTGCCGACCGGATCACGATGTTGGCCGAACGGATGGAAGGGCCAATCCGCCCCTTCGCAGTGCTTCCCGAGTTCCAGTACCTCCTTGCGCGGACGGTCCTGTGACCATCCCGGTCGAAATCATTCGGGCGCCGCGGGGACTCCTTCGTCAATCAAACGGAATGAGTAAAAGTGGGTCCGGCGCAATTTAATTGCACGAATGCGCGCGCGGCCGGTTCTCAGGTGCGGGAGCCGGTGACCCGACGCGAAAGGACTGAGGAAAACTGGGTCCGCCCTAAAGAAAAGCGGCGTTTTCCGTTGCCCGTTAGGTCTGAAGCAGTAGGAGCGAGTAAAAGTGGGTCCACCGAAACATCGGTGGCCTGCGGGCGACCAATCTCACGGTGGCGTGGCGACGTCCACTCGAAGCAAGGAATGAGCAAAAATGGGTCCAGAAGAAAAAGCCAGCGCGCTTCGTCCGTGTAGCTGAGTTGGAAGGTCTTGCATGAAAGAGTCTGGCCGGGAATAAGGCCGAAATAGGGGATCGGCCGGACAGCCTTTTACAGATTCCGCATTAACATCCGTTCAAGGAGCGCAAGGCTCGTGTTCTCCTCGATCGAAGAGCTGTCCGAGAAGCTGGAGGCCGCCAAATACGTTACCGATCCCGTGACGCTGAAGGTGATCTATCTGGCGGCTCAAATGCAAAAGCCAGTCCTCGCGGAAGGACCACCGGGCTCCGGGAAAACAGAGCTCGCCAAGGTGGTTGCCATCGCCGCGGACACGACTATCGAACGCCTGCAATGCTACGAGGGCATCAATGAGGAGAAGGCTATAGGTAAGTTCGATGAGTCACTGCAGCGTCTGTATCTGAATACGCTGGGCGGGACTTCGCGTGCGGAATGGGCGTCTCTGCGCCGCGACCTCCATACGCTTGAGTTCTTCCAGGAAGGACCACTGCTACGGGCCCTTCTGTGCGAGAAACCGTGCGTACTGCTGATCGACGAAATCGACAAGGTCGGCGAGGCATTCGAGGCGGAACTCCTTGAAATCCTGAGTGACTGGCAAATCTCCATCCCCAAGATCGGCACGGTCAAGGCAAGGAGCCGGCCTTTCGTCGTGCTGACCTCGAACGAGGTTCGCCGGATAGGCGATCCGCTGCGGCGCCGCAGTCTGTACCTTCGATTCGAGCATCCGACGATCGAGCGGGAGACCCGAATTCTGGAGAAGCGAACGGCCGACTCCCACGCTGAGTTGCATGGACAGCTTGCCGGGTTCGCTCACGCGCTTCGGGGGTACACGCTTGAGAAACCGCCCTCGATTGCCGAGATGGTGGACCTGGCAGAAGCGCTGAAAATCCTTCGCGTGCGTGAAATTAGCCCCGAATTGCGAGATGTATTGTTACCCCTGATTGCGAAGACACCGAATGATCGTAAGCGGCTGTTGTTGAGAGATGGGTTCGAAAGTCTGGTCTTCGATACTCAGCGTTACAGCAGAGATTTTGACGGGGCAGAGCATAGAGAGGAGGAACAGGTATGCGCAGAGCGGCGGCGCTTCTAGGCATCGTCATCGCAGCAGGTCCCGTTTTTGCTGGCGATCCGCTCAGCACTCGCGAATACGAGGAGCGGTGCGCAAACTACTACGCACGCCAGTATGGAGTTTCGCCAGCCCTAGTTCGAGCGGTTATTCAAGTCGAATCCGCCTGGCAACCGGGCCTCGTGTCCTCGAAAGGTGCAATGGGCCTGATGCAACTGATGCCTGCGACTGCCCAGCACTTCGGCGCGACACATCCTTTCTATATTCACGAAAACGTTCGTGCTGGGGTGGCTTACCTGGCAGAGCTTCAGGAGTTGTTCCACGGTGACCTTCGTCTAATGATGGCTGCCTATGCGGCCGGCGAACGGCCAGTCCTTGCTCGGGGGCTCGACTATTCGTCGCAGGAAGTTTACACCTACGTTCAACGAATCGGACAACAGTATCGCGCTGAATTAAGGCGAAAAGAAAGGAGATAGCATGCACCACTTAACGGTCTGTATCTGCACCCTGGGCTTGCTCGAAATCGCTTCAGGCCAAACGAAGGAGAGGCCGAAGACGGCAACATCAGCGATATCGGTTCCACTTGTAGGCAGTGGGGCGAAGCTCGATCCAGTAATCCTAACGCGCGCCAGCCTTGATGAGAAGGTCATCACGCTCCGGTTGAGCCCGCGAGTGGCAACAACGATTCGGATGCCAGAGCCCGTTAACTCGGTTGTCATTGGGGATCCAGAACACTTCCAGGCTGAGCATTCGGAACATGAGCCCGAACTCGTGATTATAAAGCCGGTTTCCGCCGAGCCGGCGCAGACGAACCTTTTGATCACGACGGCCCTGGGACACCAGGTGAATCTCTTGCTGATCAGTTCTGGACATCAGAGCAGCGGAACGCAGACGGTAGATGTGTTGTTGAAGTACGGCAAGCCCACGGCGGGAAGCTTTCTCGTCGACGAGAGTCCTATTTCTGCATCCCTGGTCGCTGACACGCGGAGGCTTGATGTTCGAGGTAAGCTCCCGGAGTCGCCGTCGACCAGTCCACAGATGGTGTCAGCGGCAGAACTGATAAAGGCGGCGTCTGGCACAGTTTCAAGCGGGGTCGAGGAGAAGTCTGGCGTTGTATTGGACAAATTGCTCGACCGCCAACAAAGAGCGTCGCTCCCGACGTTGTATGGACAGCATCCGGGCGTGATCGATGCCGGACCGCGAATCAAGGCGGGCGTCAGCGAAGTCCTCGACGAGGGACAGGATGTCGTTGTTCTGTTTTCCGCGGTGAACCCGGCGAACCATGCGATTGAGATTCTGCCGCCGCAGGTTCAGCTTGGAGGTAAGGTCAAGAAAAAGTGGACAACCGCGGAGCAGTTGCGTGTGATCGATTTCCGATTGAGCACTCGGCGTTTGGGCGCGGGGCTGAGGGCGGATGGCGTCGTGGTGTTTGAAAGGCCAAGCTTCAAAGAATCGAACGAGACGCTCTTCTTACAAGTCGCCGATTCGGGCGCGGTGGATCTTCCGGCGCTGGCGCCGATCGGTTTTGGAATCAGCAGCTTTCAAGGAGGCTCAGCCCATGAAGTCCGATGACAGAACCAGGCGAATCGAACCGGAGAATAACCGCGACGAAAACATCCACGTCGAGCATGACGTTGAAACTGAGGCGACTGAGGTGCATGAGCCGCAACCAAAGGGATGGGTTGCGCAGCTTCGCCAAATCATGCAGCGCTCTGCGCCGGGCGCGGCCAGAAGCAACATCAAGCGGCAGCAGCTCAAAGAAGACCGAACGAAGAGCTTTCTATTGCTGGCCGGGCTGACGGTCGTGCTTGCGCTCGCGTTTTTTGCCATGTTTTCGACGCCCAACAGCCGAAAGGACATCTCGAGGGCGGGCCATCCCAACCTCGGCCGTGCGCGAGGCGCAGAGAACGCGGACACAGGCCACTCCGTGACGCCTCTACTAAGCGCCGACACACGCCGCCCGGACGACAACAGCGGCAGCCTGAGCCCGGACGACATCCGCAACACGGCAAAGCAGCGCATGCTGGCGCAAGCAAGCCCTTCGTTTGGAACTCCTCCAGAGCCGCAGCCCGAGGTTCCCCGTCCGGAGCCGAAAGATTACGCTTTGAACAGGATTCAGTTTCCTTCGGAGACGCCAGAACAGACACCACCTCCACCAACTTCGAACACCGAGAAGCTCACAAAGGCGTCGCTGGTGTTCGTCAGCGCGGCGTCGGGGACGCGTGGAACTGCTTTTACGGAGAGAGGTGCCCAACCAGCACTGGTTGAACGGAACTGGGATTTCACGGTACTTCCGGCCGGCACTCGACTTGTCGCGCGATTGCAGACGCCCGTGAGTTCCGCGGTCAAGACTCCGGTTGTTGCGGCCATCGAATACAACTATGAGCGCGACGGCGAAATTGTAATTCCGGCGGGATCAAAGGCATTTGGAGAGCTTAGCCAGGTGAACGAGCAAGGCTACGTCGGAATCCAGTTCCATTCGATCCAGTTGCCGGATGAAACCACTCAGAAAATCGAGGGTCACGCGGTCGGATTGCAATATCAGCCGCTGCGCGGCGAGGTTACCGGCCGAAACACGGGTATGAGAGTTCTGGTTCGAAGCCTGACGGGTGTAGGCACGATTCTGGCCGCAACGGTCGGGGTTCAGGCCGGCGCTGGCGTGGCCGACGGGCTCTCGAATAACGTGCTGCTGCGGGAGCAGGTCGCAAATAATGTGGCGAACGCGGGACAACAGCAACTGAACGACCTAGCCTATCGCCAAAACATCGTCGTGACAGTGCCGGGCAACACGCGGTTCTATATCGTGTTGGCGAAGCCTGCCAGCGGCGCGAGCGCTGGCGCTGTCCTAGGCGGTCCAGTTCCCACCACCAATCCGAGCGGTATTCCGGGCTACGCAACCCCCCCCGCACCCAGTGTGCAAGAACTGCGGGAGTTGCTGGAGTTGAGGCAGGAGCTAACGCAGATGTATCAGCAGCAACAGAAAGCCCAAATCGCACAGAATCCACCAGACCAGCAGTAGATTCGCAAATTCGAGGCGGAACGGCGGGAACGGCGGCCACGGCTTGGCCGAACCTCAGAATCGGGGTAAAGTAGTGCTGAGGAGAGCTGTATGTCTTCTTGGCCTGCACTCTTCGCTGTTGCGCTTGCGATGTGGCTCGTGCTGAGGGGGCCGGCAGCGAAGAAACCATCCTGGGTTCAAAGAGCCTGCCGCGTCGCGATCGCATTTTTCGCTTACGCCGGCTTCTTGTACCTTTTGAAATGGGATCCATTCTGGAAGCTGCTGTCGGTGGACCTCCACAACCGAAATAAGATCGAAGGTTTTCTTATCCTCTTGTCTACGTTGATTTGGCTCATCGCAACTCTGCGAGCCCTGCTCAGCGGCTCCCGATTCGCACCTCTTCATACCGGCTTCGATGGTCTTCAGAACCGCGCCCCGCGACAGGAGAAGCTTTGGCCTTTCATCAAGAATGTGGCTATCTTCTACTACTTCTTCACTCGCAAGTAAGCTTTGGCTCTTCAGAGTCAGCGCGGTATCACAAAAGCTCCGCAGAAGAACCGTCGCAGCGTTGTTCTTCTCACGCTCCTGCCATCGTCTCGGCAACGCTCGGCGAGGTTGCGAGGGCTGCCTCCGAGTGCTGAATCGGCCAAGGTCGCATCCATGGCCCCTCATCCAGCCGCCCCTCCCCCGATCTGCCGCAACTTCAAACCTTGCACTGGACTGGTCAACAACGGCTCCGTGGCTCCGTGAAATCCCCGGGCCCGCCCTCACGCGGGCTCGCCTATCCGTCCCGACAAGCTGTGGCCCTCAATCGAGGAGATCGCCGGATTTTAACGAGAAGTTCCGAGAGGCAGCACGTCGACCACGTCGGGGAGCCGCGGCATCGGTAAACGCTAGGCGACCAGGCAGGACCCATTGCACGCGCCAACCATTCCTCACGTTCTCGGCAGGAGGTCTATGATGTTGAAGGGGCCCCTGTGAAACCAGTCTTGCTCTTTTTTTTGGCCGCAGTATTGGCTTGTGAGGCGCAGTCGCGCACTCACGACGAGGTTTCGGCAGCTCAAACCAAAGACCGAGCCAATGCACCTGTCCATTTGAATGCCGGACCGTTGAAGCTCGACGTCTACATCTCCGAGACCGCTCAACTGTTTCACGTAGTCGACCAGATTTCCCAATGGAGCGAATTCTCGCACCCGCAGTACGTCAGATATTTCGAATCTCGGGGCGGACTGAGCGAAAGCGACCTGAGAATCCTCGGCGAACATGTCGCGATTCGGAAGAGGTATGGTTGGGGCCGAGGGCCGGAGCAGGTCTTCTACACTCCGCTTGATCTGGATGAGGCATTGAAGGCAGGAGTGGCGAGCGGCTACCTGACAAATGCGGAGGCCGATACCGAGCGGAGGGTCTTAACCTACTTTCGACCGCGTGTGGAGCGGCTGGTTTCGGAGTCGAGGCCTCTGGACGAGTTCGTCCGCGAATTCGCACGACAGCAGTCGAACTTGGCGGCATTTGCCGAAGAAGTGGCCCGATTCGTCGGTACGAGTCCATCGAAGCCGATTCCGTTCTACGTCATTGCCGATCCTGACGACGCAAATATGGGCGGTGGCTACAACGGCGGGAAATTAACGCTGGAGATTCCGCGAAAGAGGGACGTCTATCCGACAGTGCTTCACGAGCTATTTCACGCATTTGTGGAAACGAAAAAAGCTGAGGTTGAGACCACGGCCCGCTCAGTTCCGGGGCTGGACTTCCAGACCTTGAATGAAGCCCTGGCCTACGCCATTAGTCCCGGTCTCCATCATACTGGCGATTCGGACCAACTGCAGGCGAAGGTAAACGCTTATATTGCCAACGGATCGCCCCTGAGCGACTCCTTCACCCGATTCAACTTTTTTGCACTCGCCCTGCGTCCGCTTCTCAAGGAGGCGCTGGCGGATCCAAATCAGAATATCGAGAGTTTTCTTCCACGAGCTGCTGACGCATGGCTCGTGCTTGTGGAACTGGATCGGGCACGCAAGCCGCAGTAGACCGCTGCTGACGGCGTAGCGTTTAACAGAGGGCAAAGTGGTTCCGAAAGGCAACTGGCTACGACCAGAAAAAGCTGAACCCGCGCTAACCCGCATCGAGTTCGCCGGCTGGGGGATACGAGCTCCCGGCCGCCATTGGAGCGTATCGATCACCCACAGATTTCTCCGACGAGGTAAAGACCCAATCTCAAGCTTGCGCAAGGCTCAAACGCCCCCCAGCAGCTCGTCGCGAAACTTCATCTCCTTCCCTGGCAGCGGTTCGAAACGAACGAAAGAGTGAACGGGCAAGCAGCACTCCCTAAACGAAGTACGCCAGCACTGTAGCCGCTCCCCATTCGAAGCGACGACCAAAGGCTGGATCCGTTTGCGCAGGTTTTCGAATCGGGTTACGGTTCTTCCATCCCCAAGCGGGACAGAAAGGAGCAACTAATCCCGATGAAGCAACATTTTCGGTGGCTAAAGTCAGGTGTAGCGGTCGTTCTTGCGGCGTTCGTCCTGGTGGTGCAAGCCGGTCTGATGGCCCAGAATCTGGGTACCGCCCCTCAAGTCAACGTGGCCGTTCAGGGTGAGCAGGCGACACAACCCGAAGGCACCTTCCTAAACTTGATCAACTGGATCGGCAACGTAATCGCGCCAGTCGGCGCCGGTGGCGCTGCGCTCTTGGCGATCGGTTCGTTCGCCATGGGCCGCGGATTCGCCAAATGGGTGTTCACGGCAATCGGACTGCTGATGGTCTCAGGCGTGACCCGACTGCTCGAGTACTGGATTGCCCAAGGCACTGCCGGAGTCACTTAAACCTGCGTTTGGCAGGCGCCGGCCTGGGATACCCGGCCGCGCCTGCCTGCTTCTCGCAAAAGGAAATCACCATGGCTCCTCCTCAACTGATTGCGGACTGTATGAGAGTGATGTTGCTGCTTGCACCTTCGGCCGCCATTGTCTGCTTGGTACTGGCGGGTCTCGGGTTGCGGCAAAGTTCTGTTCCCGACGCATTGATTGGTGGGAACTTTGCGAAGTGGATGTTCTGGGCGATAGTGTTCCTCACTTTGCCGCAGCTCATCAGTTGGTTCCCTTCGTTTGGAGTACCGGCGCCTTTGCCCGGTGGAGGCATCGGGACCGGATGGATGGCGAACCTTCAGAGCGACCTCGCTAACTTCGTACAGAATTTCCTGCTGACCAGGCTTGCCACCTGCTTCGCGGCTTTCTTCGTCTTGCGAGCCATCCTCGGGACGGTTCAGGGCGACCATCCACTTCCGTCTATTCTCGGCGCAATGTTTCTGCTCGCAATTCAAACAACGCTGAACCTGATCAAGAGCTACAACAGCGGCACGTCATTCGCCACCGCGGACGTCCTCGATAGCTTATGGAACTACGTCGCGGGTACGCTCTGCCCCATCGCCGCCGGACTGGCCATCATCGGCGCGATCTGGAACTTTGTGTCACGCAGGCCGGTGATGCCAATGGTCGGCGCGTCGCTGGGTCTTCTGACCGTGTCGGCAGTCTGGAAGCTGATCACCGCAATGATGTAGCGCAGACAACAAATATGTCTTTCTATAACGGACTCCTCAACCTGACCGACTGGGCTGGCAACGTGATCATGCCGACCCTGGGAGCGCTCTTCATCGCGTTCGCAGTGATCCAGTACGCACGGGGTTACCACCATCTGTATTCCGCGTGGGCCTACGGAGGCTTAATGTGCCTCATGGTGTCCGGCTTCTTGCGAATGTGTGAGAAGTTTGCCGGCCAACTCGGATGGAACAACCCAGATCTCTACTGGAACTCGCTCCTGAACCTGGTCGATTGGTTCGCGAATGTCATCCTGCCCGTCTACGCCGGCATGCACGTCGCCGTGGGAGCGATTCAGTTTGGTGGGCTGTTCGAACAGCAAATACACCATCAGTTCAACCATGCACGGCATTTCCTGGGAGCCATCTTGTGCCTCTTGGCCTCAGGACTGATCCGGTTAGCAGAGTTTTTCGTAGCAAGAGGCACAGCAGGAGTTAGGTGAGGGAATTACCTCGATGCACCTTGACGAAACGACAAGGAGGAAATAGTGATGGCACTCACGGTGACAGCGGTCCCAAGAAATCTCGGGACTAAAGTGACGTTTCTGTATCTGGAGTTCGAGGACCTCTTCGTGATCCTCGGCCTTGCAGTCGTAATGAACATGTTCGGCCGATTCTTGCAGCGGGAGATGTTCGGTATCCCGATGAATGTTCTCCTGCAATACGTGGTCCCCGTGCTGAGCGTCCCGGCGCTCATCTTATTCAAGTATGGAAAACCGCGCGGATACCTGCAGGACTGGTTGACGTTTCACATGAAGCCGCATGTATATTGCGCCCTGGAGCCCGACTCAGAACAACGCGCGGAATACATAAAGGTGGAGGAGGTCTAGATGCCAGTGACGCTGCGCCAATGGCAAGACTCTCTGCGCCAGCCAGCGCTTTGTGAACTCCTGCCGGTTCGAGACTATCTGGACGGCTGCATCATCCGCACCAACGGTTGCTTTGTAGCGGGCTATGAAACAAGCGGACTGAACACGTTTTTCCATGCGGATGAGACTCGTAATCGAACCAAAGACGTGCTGGAGGCGCTGGTTCGCTCCTTGCCCGAGCGGTCGATGCGGATGCAGGTTCGATATGAAGTGACGGACGGCCACGGCGACCTGACTGAGCGCTACGTCAAAGAACAGCGCGTCGAGAACGCAGTTCTTCAGGCCCTCGACCGGGAGCGCCTCCGATTGTGGAACATACGCGAGCAGGAGGGACGCTACCTGCAGCGAAGGCTGCACGTGTACTTCATCTGGAATCCTGACATCCACCACGACAGCCCGGATTTCGAGTGGCGGAAGACGCGCAAGAAGGCGAACAAGTGGAGCCTGTCGGCGAACAAATGCATCCAGCGAACGCTACGTGAACATGAGGATTGCTTGTCGGAGTTTGAAAGTTTGATGGCGGGCGCCCAATCCACACTCGAAGCTACGGGGATGCACCCGCGGCGCATGACCGATCAGGAAATGTTCTTGGAAGTCAAGAGGGCGATGAATCCTCTGATGATCGATGCGAGGCCCTATAAACAGGGACTTGCTTACGAGAGCGCACGGGCGCAAATCGCGAACGTAAACATCGAGGACGAACAAGACGACCACCTGAAACTCGGGGGTCTTCTCTACTCCTGGGTCAGCGTCAAGGAAATGCCGGATGCGACATTCCCCGGCATCACCCGTGAGCTGGTCGGGCAGGAGTTTCCGCTTGTCGTCAGCGCGGAAATCACGATCCCGGATCAAAGCAAGATCATGCGCTCGTATAAGCGGCGGCTTCTCCGTATGCAGGCAGCACAGAGAGATATCCATGGCGGTTTCAAGATCAATGTCGAGGCTCAAATCGCACAGGAGCAACTAATCCGGACTCTGCAGGATGTCGTGTCCAGTTCGCTGAAGGTGTGCCAACTCAGTTTGCTTATTGGCCTACGAACGTCCAACCCGATCCGCAACTCAAAGGAGCCGGAAGACGCAGAGCGCATTCTCGCGGATCGCCGTCAGCGAGTCCTCCACGCGGTCGCTCGAATGAATGGAGCGCGCGGAATTCCGGAGACGCTCGCCCAGAAGCGGATTTACATTGGGACGCTTCCGGGAATGGCGGAAGAGACCAAACGGGAGCAGGAGTGCCTTACGCTGCACGCGGCGGACATGCTGCCGGCAGAAGTCCCGTGGCAGGGATTGGCCTCAGCCGCGATTCTGCTGGAAACCCCCTCGCGCCAGATGGTGCCCTTCTCGCCTTTCGACGCAAGCCTGGGCGATGCCAACATTTTGATCATGGCCAAGAGCGGTGGAGGAAAGACGTTCATGGTCCAGTTGCTGCTGCTCATGCTCGGCCGGTTGGGCACGCAGATCTCCATCCTGGAGCGCGGCGACTCCTACCGGCCGCTCGTAGAACTCATGGGCGGCCGAGTGATCGAAGTAAACCTCGATGGTAGCGAGACTCTCAATCCGTGGGATCTCCCCCAAGGGGAAAAGGCGCCGTCGAAGGAGAAGGTCGCGTTTTTGAAGAACCTGACCAGGCACATGATCGGTGACGCGCCGGGTTCCGATACGACGCTCGTCGATAACGTCATCAGTGACGCTATCGCGAGGACGTACAAACGGGTCGGACTTCGCTACGCCAATCCGGTGCCGACCTTCTCAGACCTCAGGGACGAACTCGCCCAATGGCAGGACGAAGACAAGATGCAGCGGGTGATCGACGAAGCGAAACTTGCGGCGGTCAAACTACGAACGTGGACTGAGAAAGGCATCTACAGCCGTCTGTTCGATCGTCACACGAACATCCGTACCGAGAATAGTTGGCTATTTTTCAATGTGGAAGGGCTCAGTTCGGATGCACATCTCGAAACCGCGATGAGTATGCTGATCGCGAATGCGATGGCAGATCGTGCTTCAGGCAAGAGTGGACAACCGAGCATCACTGTACTCGACGAGTGTTGGTCTTTGCTTGATTCGCCGGTCCTGGCGCCGGAGGTAGTGCAGTTGTTCCGAACCGCGCGCAAACGAAATTCCAGCGTCTGGGGCATCTCGCAGACGCTCGAAGATTTTGTGGGAACTTCGCAGCAGCCGCGTCTGCATGGGCCGGGCATTGTGAAGAACGCGAACACTAAGCTAATCGGACAGCAGCCCGGGGACATGAGCGTGTTGGCGAACCAACTCCATCTGAATGAGGTGACCCTTTCGGCCATCAAACGCTTCAGCTCGCCGCAGAAGGGGCGCTGGGCGGAGATGCTGCTTGTGATCGGAGAAAAGGCGGAGACGACCCAGGCTGTTCGACTTGTTCCGACGCCTGTCGATTATTGGATCTGTACAACCTATCCGCGCGAGCGCGCTTACCGAGCCTGGTACTTGAACCAGAAACCAGAACAGCCGCTGCTTGAATGCTATCAGGAACTAGCCCAGAGGTTCCCGGAAGGCCTAGCCGGACTTCCGCAATTGCCTGAAGAACTGTCTGGCGCGGTGGCCGCACCCAGGTCCGTCCGCGCTTAGGAGGAGTGTATGTTGCTCGTAACAGCCGTGTTCGGTGGCCTGATGCTCTTAAGCGCTGAGAGCCGCCGCCGTGTGATTACAATCCTATTGATTGGCGCAATCACGATACTGGGGAGCTCGCCGGCGCCAGCCCAAGCTCAGTCTTTCTGCCTGCCGTGCGTCATTCAGGCGGTGCTCACCACCATCACGGTGACAATTGGAAACTGGCTGAATCAAATCAACAGCGTGCTCGGAACGATTTTCAGGCTCTTCCAGCAGACGGTCTGGCCGCCGGGCAAGATCAGCCTGGCGAAGTCCCAAATCCAATCGATCATCATGCAGTTCCTTGGAGTCCTTCAATCGATCATGTCGATCAATCCTCACACCGCGACGCTGCCGCACCCAGTCGCACTTGAGAACGTCATTCGCGATCGGAGTACGGCCGACATTTCTTCCGTGCCGCCGGCGTACGTCAGCACCTTCCGGCCGGTTCCTCAAGCCGGCAACATCGCTCCCCAAGACCGCGACCTGACGGACATGGACGACGCCATGGCGCAAGACAACCTGATGATGTTGAAGGAGTCCGACCAGGCGCAAGACCTTCAGTTGCAACTGGCCAATCAGATCGAGAGCCTTGTGGCGAACCCCAACATAAACATCTCGGCCCCAGGGTCGTCGTCGCTGATTACGGCGGCGGCCGTGGCGGGCGAAATCAGGAGCCAGGCTGTGACCCAGAAGATGCTGGCCGGCTGGTTACGGCAAGAAGCGGCACGCGTCGCCCACGAGAATGCGATTCGCAAGCGTAATGCGGCCTACTCCAGCCAACTGCAAACGGACATGACTAACGTTCTCCAACACAAGTGAAGGAGGAAGGAAGATGCGAGAGCAATTCAAACACCGAATGAATAGAGTGAATGCCGGAGCTGCCCGTATATGGCGATGGAGCCGTCGCCACGCGGTCCTGCTGGCAATGGCGTTGCTGCTGAGCACCATCGTTTTGCCCAGGAAGGTCCAAGGACAGTTGCCGAGTCCTTGTTGTGCTCTCCTGGCGGAGGGTCTGGGAACAATCAATGTCACGCTCGGCAGCGTGATTGCCGGCGGCTTGCAGGCCATCAACACAATACTGACGAACACCAATAATTTCTTACAGACGACCGTGTGGCCGCCCCAAGCCATCGCGCAAGCCCTGGGGATGTCGGGCCAAGTCCAGGGATTCTACGCGCAAATCGAGACAATTCTCCAAATCCCGATCGCAACCGCTACGCTGCCCAATCCGAGGCAGCTAGAGGGTACTCTGATGTCGCAAAATCCTGGGCAGATCCCAAACACGACCGGAAACTACGCCAGCGTGTACAACGTAGTACCCGCGCCTCAAAACGCATCTCCTGCGGTCCGCGATCTGATCGACATGACCGACGCGGTGGCACAGGACGCCATGGAGCGCTCCATTGCCATCGACGCTATTGCGGTCCAGGAACTCTCGGCGGCCGATCAGATCAACACCAACGTACAGAGCGCAGCTCCTGGAACGGCACCGATGATTGAAGCGGAGGCCGATGCCTGGCTAATCAGAGCGAACGCCTACACGCAGTCGGCATTGGCGGATCTGATGCGAGTGAGAGCAATCGACCTCGCTAACAACGGCGCCAACCTGAAGCTCGGAAGCGGGTGGGCGGTATTGACGCAACAGAACGTAACGACAACCCTGCAACACAAATAGCCATGTTCTACTTTCAACAGCTTTTCAATACGGCGATGACCGGGATCGACTCAGGCGGCGCCACCGCCGGTGTTGTCCAAATTGCCCAATACATTCTATTGGCTAGTCTACTTTTCGGGATCTACGAGGCTTGGGCGCGCGGCGGGGACACACACTTCCTGGGAGCAACGGCGGTCCGATTCTTTGCGGTCGGACTCGTGATGGTGACCTACGGCTCGGCATTCCGGGATGTCAACGGCATGTTCAACAACGTGGCGAACTTCATCAACACCAGCACCGCAGGCGGTGGCGATGTCTTTGGTCAGTGGATGTCAGATCTGTCCACCTACTGGAACAACAATAACGGCATTCAGGCATTGTGGGGAATGATCACCGGGGCGTTTTCCGGACTCCTCGAATCACTGTTGCTGCTAGTTGGGTACATCCTCTTCCCCATCACCTACGCGCTGTTCTCACTGTTCTATGCGCTCTATGGCTCGATCCTGTACGTCGTCGGACCGTTCGTGCTGGCGCTGTATCCCGCATTCGGTTTTGGCGTAATGGCAAGAAAGTATCTGGTCAATCTGATGATCTTCAATGCCTGGGGGGTGTTGTATTCGATCTTCGGAGCGCTGATGGCCGCCATCAACATGAATTCCGTAAACGCCGTACTCAATAGCGGAAATTTTGTAGGCGCTTTCAACGGCGTAACCGGATCGCTGCTCCTTGGTCTGGCCAGCATCCTGTTGTCGCTCTGTATCGCGCTTATCCCCTTTCTAGCGAAACGAATTGTGGAGGGAGATGTCGGGCAAACCATGATTTCAGTGATCAGCACATCCATGATTGCGGCCAGAAGCGTTGGGTCGCTGTTCAGCGCCGGAGGAGGATCTGGCGGTAGTGGTGGCGCGGGCAGTAGCGGCGGTAGTGGTGGGGGCAGCAGCGCTGGGGGCGGTGGTGGCGCCGCCGCCGCAGTGTGATGACAAGGGAATCGCGGACCGGAGGTGGATATGACGACTGGAAAGAGTGACCAGAACGTGGCGGAAAAAGCCCGATATACGCGGTACTACGAACACGACGGCATGCTGCGGGCGTACGCGAATCGCTCGATGGTGCTTGCAATGGTGTTTGCCGTCATCGCCTTAGCCTCTTTTGCATTCGCCGTGTATGTACGTCTGCAGCCACCCACCGTGATCCGGGTGGATAGTGATGGCGAGGCGACGATCGTGGGGGGCACTCCGGTCCCTGGCCACTCCGGTGGGTTAAACTTCGTCGCCTCGGCCGCGGAGGCTGCGCCCACAGAAGTGGAAGCCAAAGGAGTAGTCCGGCGATTTCTCGATCGCTACTTGAACTATACGCCCGCGACCGTGGACCGCCAGATGGCAGACGCACTGAACATGATGACAGGGAATTTCAAGGCTCTTGTTCTTAGCAGGCTGCGTGAGGACGACACGATCAACAAGATTCAAGACGGCCACATCGTCACGAATTTCACCATCCGCACGATCGCAGTAGTCCAAGGTTCGCCGCTGACGTTCACTGCCTTCGGGGTGAAAGAGATTCACCGATTGCAGAACAAGCAGGAGACGACAGACCAGATCGTGGGCCGTTATAACGTTCGGTTGGCACTCGACCGCCGAACGGAGTACAACCCGAGCGGTCTGCTGGTTGCCGACTACTGGGAGCAGCAGATGGTGGGGGACAAGAACACGGGCCTCTCACAGACGGACGAACTATCGCACGAGGCCACGGGCAGGAACCAGTAGTGCAAGGTGCGAGGAATCGCGGGGTTACACGAAATGATTGATTCGAAACCAGACCCAAAGGGCGAGCACGCGACGGCCTCCGGGCCGACCAGATTTGGTGGTCTCGATCAAGTCGACTGGTTGATGATCGCTATCTCCGTTCTCCTTGGAACCGTCGCCAAGCAGCACCACTTTCTGGACCTTTCCGATCAGTTCCTCGAATGGGTCCTGCCGTTCCTGTTGATGGTGGCCGGTTACTGGACCCGCCGCAAAGTTACGGAACTGATCGAAAGTTGGCGGGCGAAGGCGAAGAGCCCTTCCAGCGAATGAAAAAGAGGCAGATATGCGTACGTTTTTTCCTTCCACCTATGACCGCGCCGACGTGCTGATGAGCGCCGGTTGCAGCACCTTCGTCAGTGCGGCATTGATCCTGGTGATTCCTCGCTTCGGAATTCTTCTGCTCGAAATCCTTTTGGGACTCTTCTTTATTGGCTGTGCTCTGATGGCGCGGAAGCGTCTCCGCAGGCAGGCGCTGGGCCAGGACAGTTCCGACAAGTCAAAAGACGCAAGGACGAGGCGGTTCGACAGGTATGACGTTCTCATGATTCTCGCAGTTGTCATAGTTCAGACCAGCACCGCAGGATTGTTGAGAAAAGCAGGCCTGGCAGAGGGCACGGTGGGCATCCTACCCCTCTTTCTGTTCGCGGCGGGCATCCTGCTGAAGCCACGCGCCGTGGAGTTTATCGAAGGCCGCAGGAAAACCAAACAGGCTGGCCGAAACAGCAACAATCTGCCGACCGTTGCCGCCCAAGCTTCGGCCAGTGAGGCTGGAACAAAGACCGTCGTACGCGCGGCAACTAAGAATGGAGACCTCGAATGAAAGTGAGCGAACAACCAACTGCACTTAACGGAGCGGAATCGACCGCAGATTCGAAGATCACCCACCCTCCGGCCGGTGAGGGGAGGAGATCGCGAGCCGTAACGGACTCCAGGCCGACTCTGCCGAGAAACGCGGCGACCCGGCGCCGGCGCAATCGGCAGGACAATTCAGAGACCTCAGGAGAGGAACGATTCTTTCTCGCCAGCGGCAGCAGCGACGGTGCGGTTCCGGCGCTCGGTCGCGAGTGTGGCTCCGAAGCTGAGGCCATCATTGATGCATTTCGCGAAAGAGTGAACTTCTACAGGCTTTCTGAGTTTCAGACCCGAGCGGACGTGGGGCCGTCGGGGGAACCGGTCTTACGGAAGGATGGACTAAAGAAAAATAATCCGGCTTCTTAAACAAAGGAAACTTCGGTTTCCTTGAAGCACCCAGACTTTCTGGGATTCTGCTGACCGTAAAAGGGCAGCCCAACTTCACTTGCAGTCAAAAAGGAGAAGCCGATGTCGGAAAGGAATCAGATCGTCGTGGTTTTGATCGTGTCGCTATTGCTTGGGGCGTTCGTGGATCGAAGCACGGCATTAAAGATAGTCGCTGGAGTGGCTCTGCTGTGGACGCTGCAGAACCAACCAACGGTCTTCGAGTGTATCCGGAAGCTGTTCTCGTTACGGCGAGGGGGGCCTTCGGTTCGAGAGTACCGCGGAGGCACAACAACGCTTCATGCCTCTTAGGGTAGTGATGGTGCCGGCGAGGTTGGGTCGTTTTCAGCGCTCCATCCTCACCAAGTAGCAACTGAACCGCATCAGCAAGTGGTCGGGCTCTTTGGAGCCAGGCCGGGAACTTCACCGTTTTCGGCAGGGCAGCAAAGGAGCGCGGCTCCTTTCCCTGCTCTGTCATAACCAACCAGATCAGAGAAAAGGAGAACTTGAGATGCCAAACATGAACCGCGCGACAGATATTCTGCGCGTGAAACAGATCGCAATCGATGAGGACGGCAACGTGACGAAGCGGTTTCCCAGGATCGACGCGGAAGGGCAGTTGAAAAATACACTCCTATTCGCGATGCATCCGGAGATCTGTGTCCTTTCGATGCAAGTACCGGGAGGTCTTCTGGACGCGTACGAACAAGCAAGGATCAGCCAGGTCCTAATGCGTGTGCGTCACGAGGGCCGCGAATATTGTCTCATCGGCGCCAGCGGCTCGGCAAAAGACGGAAAGTTCTATGCCGTCGATGCCCAACACGAGAAACTGATCGCCGACCGCTTCCAGAAATGGCCGCAGGCTGCCATCACGTATTTCGGCATTCTGGTTTCCGACTGCAAGGTCGTGATCCAGGAGCCGGACGTCAACATGTTGGTGGTCGAAGATCACGCTTTGGGAACAAACGATTGCCGCGGATGGATCTCGGAGAGGCTGTTCCGCAAGCTCAACTTGCCAGATCATCGCTTCTACCAGTTCCGCCTCGCCTTCGACCGGACCCAGGCGAAAGGCTCATTCAAGGTCATGCAAGACGACGTTGCTGATCTGTTGAAGGCCGACATCATTCTTCCTGAAAGCTCGGTCAAACCAAAGCTTGAGCTGGGTTTCCTAAACGAGTGCCAAAAGTGGATTGCGGGACTCGCGAGTGGAATCCAGGGAGTGCGGTTCCGGTCTCCCATTGTTCTGGGGATCCGGGACTACTCTCGTGAGCTGCAGTTCAAATCGAGCTATACGCTGACCGAACACGCGCCGCTCGACTCTCTCAGAACCGAGATCATCCCTCGGGCGCTTGAAGAAGTCCGCGACATGGTTTCCTCTGCCTTGTCCGGCGACTATCAGAAGCTCCTCGAAGCTATTGGGTCGTCTTCAGTGCAGCCAAAGGTGGAGGACTCTGAAGACGAAGAGTTCACGTCTTACGAACACAGCATCGTCGAGGCCGTCTTGAAAGCAGACGGCAGTGGCATGTTGGTCAAACACCCCTTCATCAACGGCAAGTTGCAACAGTTGCTGGCGAAGTGGGCGTTTAAGGTATCGACCGGAGGTGGCTTTCGGATGCCGGCATTCGCGCTAGCGGACGATGGCTACCTGTTCGTCGACAACGGGCAGGTATTCGCAGGATCGGACTGGATTCCGGAGGATTCGAGTATCAGCTCGCTCTCAACCAAGCGTGGGCTTGTGATTCGCTATCCCATCCGGATGAAGGAAGATTTGCTGCCGATCCGGATGCTCTCGTTCGAGGATACGGTAGACGTCCTGGAGGAGGTCCTTCGCGGGATCGGCTGCGGGATGGATTCGGCGAAGATTCCCGACCTGGTCGGTCGCCAACTGAGGCTTCCCGGTACCTTCTCTCTACACTCGAAGACCGCGGAACGCAATGGCGGCGATTTCGATTTCGACCTGGTCGCCGTTCTTCAGGACTCTGAGTTCCCGCGTTTTGTGCAGAGCCGTTTTGACATGCGCGAGGGGTATCAGAAGAAGAAGGACAAAAAGACCAAGATCAAATCTCCCTGGTGGAACCTGGCGGACGTTGCCATGAAGGCTCGTGGCAATCAAATCGGCAGGATCACCAACCTGATCAGTGACTGTATCGCATCTGGGCGGAACGACTGCGCTTACGAACTGGTGGATCAGTTGCAAAACGCGCTGGACAGTCTGAAGCATAATGTCCAGGTAGATCAGGAAGTGATCAAGCGGATTCGTGGCGAGGTTCCCAAGGCACCGTGGCTGGCGACGAAAGAGGCAAAGCGCATCTCCGATATGCCGATGGAAGTAGCCATCAGCAGCTTGGATATCGTGGGGCAGCTTTACAACCACGTCCGCAAGGAGATCGGTATTCTCTTCCAGGATGTTTTCCCGCTACGAGATTTTGGCGGGATGATCCGGGGAGAGACTTTTGACCGGGACATGTACGAGGAATGCCGGAAGATCAACAAGACCTTTGGCAGCCTCGTGGGCGAACTCCGGAAGCGAACTGAGAAGTGCCAGGCCGCCGTCGGCGAGGCACAAGCGAGGTTCGATGCCGCGAGAGACCACAAGAACCCTGACGTTCGCAAAAAGGCTTCGAAGGCGCTCTACCGGACAAAGGCGGCTCTCCGAGACAACGAAGACCGCTGCCGGGAGGAGATGCGGGACTTCCACCGTTTTCTCGCCGATTGGGGGAACGGCAAGCGGAAAAACCGGAGAGGCTGGTGTCAGGCTTTGCACTCGATCGCAACAGGCACGCGAAGTGCGCAAGAGGGCAAGGCCACTGGCGCCATCGTCTTTCACGCCTTTCCGCAGGAGGCCCTGGACAAGCTGCTCGAAGAGACTGGCGGACGCCCCATTCAACTACATTTGCCTGAACTGCCCGATGGAGAGATCGTATTCGACGACTCGGGGAATGTGTACCGGGTCGAGCGAATCCAACTCGAAGGCGGGCAAGTCCAGGTGCGGCGAATCTTCTTGTTCCGGATGACGGAGCAAGGAAACATCATACTCGACGGAGTGCGGGTAGATTCTGTGCAACCGTTCGCCATGCAGGAAGGATCTGGAGAGATCCGGAATGGCCTGGTGACGTTCTCGAATCTGCCGCAGCATCCCGCCGTCCGCACTCGCAAGGCCAGAGTTCTGCGCAGCCGTGAAGACCGGCGGGAGTTTCTGGCGGTTTGCGAGGAAACCCTTGGGTCGAGCTTTTCGGTGTTCGTGGACGGCGATCCAACGAGCATCCGACAACTCGATACCGATGCCAAGAAGCAAGCGTTCCTCGAATGCGCGCCGGTTCGCCCCTGGGAATCCCGGCCATTTCAGGGAGCGCCTGTACAGTAAGCAAGTCGCCGGGGGCTACTCGAAAGAGGGTCCCCGGTGATTCGAATGAAGACAGTAGAGGAGATCAAGAACGTGAGACATCTTCTAATAGGAACTCTGACGCTGGCAATAACGCTGCCGCCGCTGCCAGCGCAGAAAATTGAAAACGAAACTCCATCACGTGAACACGTGGTGCAAGTGCAAACCGCAATGAACCACCTGACCGTTATCGAAGTTGGCGAGCCCGTAACCACAGTGGCCGTCGGCTCTCCGCAGTCTTTCAAGGTTGAGCGGCGAGAGAACAAGGTGTTCATCCAGCCACTCGTGGAAAGCGTCTCCACCAACCTCTTTATATGGACGGAGTCGACACGGCTAAACTACGAGCTTGTGCCCGCGATCAGCGATGCCGGGCAAATGGATTTTGCGATCGATTACCCCCGGCAGAAACCGCCGGCCCCGGCGACCCAGCCAAAGCCCTCCGAGCCGACTGCCATACCATCCGCCGTGCCTGGCGAAATGTTATTGAAGAGCACGCCAGTGCGGTTGATAGGCCTAGCGGCGGCGCCGAAGGCGAACTTGGGAGTCCTAATCCGGGACGTCTATCGCCGGCAGGACGAGGTTTTCATCCGATATTCCATCGAGAACCGTTCGAGCCAGACGCTTCGCACGGGCCGGCCAAGTGCAGTATCTTTGAGCGGACTGAGACTTGATCGGTCGCTGTGGGCACTCCAGAACTCGCAGTTGGGCATAGACGTCACCTCGCGCTTAAGAGCCGATGACGCTCCCATTCCCCTCAAGATCACGCAATCTGAACCGGGCATTGCGGAATTGGCGCCCGGCGAAGCCAGGCTCGGCGTTTTGGCGCTCCAACTTCCACCGGCGAAGCCGGATGCGAAGAAGGCGCAACCCACAGTACTGCAAATTGTATTCCCGGTCGATCGCTCGGGAAATCTGACCGCCACTCTGGTTCTGTAGTTTTTCTGGAGCGAGACCAATGGAACACGAGTACCAGACAGTCAGCCAGATGTACGAGCGTCTGCTGCTGATGATCCGTCAACGCGACGACACTGGATTTCGGCTTGCCGTGACAGACGCAGCTCTGCAGCCGCGGAATCCGTTCGAGCCGGCAAATAAGCGACGGCCGAAGCCGGCCGTCGCGATCACCATCAGCCTCTTTGTTGTGCTTGCGCTGGTTTTTCTCTATTTCAGTTTCCAACACAAGGGGTAGCTACCATGTCGATATTCCAACGAAAGCAGTTGTGCGACATGGCGTCTACCCTTTTCACAAGCGAACCGGAAGACGCCTGTGGGGACATGCAAGCAGAATCGGCGCTTCAGGACGTCATCTTCTCGGAAGTGGCCACCTCCGTTTGCTACTGGGCGACCGTCCTCCTGTTGGCGATCGCCGGCACGGGGCTGCTTTACTGGCGCTTCACACATCCCAGCCCCTTCGCCGTGCCAGTCGGCGATCCGTTTGGCGTAACGACACCGCCATGGCTGATAGTGTCTCTGCCACCGATCGGGATTGCGGCCTCTCTCGGCCACGCAGCGTGGTCCGCAGTCCGGGGCCAACGGATCTGGAGAATGTTGGCGGCGGCGGCCGGTCTCATCGCAGTAATGGGCGCGGCCACCCTGATCGAAACACACCTGGCAGCGCTCTAAAGGCGCCTTCACCACAGCCCGAAATTCTTAGTCGTTCATGAGGTACATCTATGATTCACCACTCTGAAAACCCGCGACGCGAAATGAGCAGTGGCGAAGCCGGCGTCGTTGGCGCGGTACTGGGCTTCGGCCTTATTGCACTCGCGCTTTACCTGGTAGTTGCCCGGTATCACATTCGCAAAGAACAACTCGTGGAAGCCGCCCTGTACCTGTTCATCATCACCGCCGCGATTGCGGCGCCAGTTCTGCGGAAGTTCTCTGGAAAGGGCGCGTGCAAGAAGCGTCCGCCATTTGTTATGCCGGCGCGCAGGGACGAGCGCGCAATCGAAGCCGCCTGGAACCAGAGTGCCGTGCTGCTTGGATACGACATGGACGAAAAGCCGTGGTTGTGGCCAGACGAAGTGCGCGTGATGCAGGGCATCGTGCTCGGCATGACAGGATCGGGCAAGACCACACTGCTCAAGAACATCATCACTCAGGACATTGCGCGTTTCGTCGGTCCACCCGAAGATCGTCACCACATCCCCATCGTCGTCTTCGACGGCAAAGGCGACCTCGAATTCTTTGAGCAACTGTTGCCGCACATTCACCGCGCAGGAAGGCTGCACCAACTGCGGTTGCTCAATCCCTCACGTCCCGAGTTCTCCGCGTTGTACAACCCATTCTTCACGCGTGACGACAACTACATGGCACAGGTAAACATGATCTTTGGCAGCTTTAACCTGCACGACGAGTTTTTCGCCAAGCATCAGTTGAACTATCTCGGCGATATCGTCCGCGTCCTGTTCTATACCGGCGCCCGCTACAACTTCTACGACGTGATCGTGATGCTGCTTGACCAGGACGTTCTGAAGGAGCAAATCGAAAAGGCCCTGCATCGTCTAGATCGCGACGGTGGCATTACGGCGCAGCAGCGGCTGAATTTCGAAATGAGCGTCAAGAACCTGATGCAGTCGCTCGAGGATCGAGAACGTGTTCCGAAGATCCAAGGCCTGATCAACGAGTGCATGACGTTCCTGGACGACGAGCTGTCTGCCGTCACGGGACAGTACGACGATCTGCTGTCGATCGAGGACGTAATCGACCAGGAGCTGATTTTGTTCGTGAGCTTGAACGCAAACAAGAATACCGAGCCAGTACGGTCGCTCGGGAAAATGCTTTTGCAGAACATCCAACTCACCGTGGGTAAGCGTTACGAGGACCAGGCTGACCGGCGACGGCAGAATCGCCCCGTCTTCTCTGTTGTGCTGGACGAGTTCGCGCCATTTGGATATCGCAACTTCGCGCAGATCCTGCAGACCGCGCGGGGCACAAACACTGCATTCCTATTCTCGATGCAAAGCCTTCCCCAACTTATGCAGGTCGGCCGAGGTTTCAAGGAGGAGGTTACCTCGGCGCCGAACACGACGATCACGCTCCGGACGCGGGACGAAGAAACGGCCAAGTACTTCATCAAGGCTTCAGCCGAACAAGTCGTGACGCGCCGCAGCATCCAAAAAGAACGCGGATTCTTCGGGTGGGGCAAGTACGAGGAAACCGGACGTGCCACTGAGAGCGAGGATCGCGAGACGCGGTCGCAGGATGAGTCCATCAAGAATCTGCCCAAAGGGCAAATGGAAATCCTGATGTCGGATGACACCCGCGGGACGCTACACTCCCTGCTGCAGATTCGGCCGCCAGAGGAAGTGGCAATCCCCGGATTCCAGCCTGCGCTCTATCCGCGAATGTTGCACTCCCGTGCAGAATCGAGCGGCGCAAATCTCCGGTTCAAGGACCCGGAGTTGGCGCGCAAGTACCGGGTTCCTAATCGTTACGCAGGAGGATTTCGCAAATGAGAACGCAAGTTGTGATTATCCTTGCCGCGTGCGCGGTGGCGGCAAACGCCCAAACTGCGCCCAACCCGTCGCACAAACCCGACCAGAAGCAGCCTGCCGCGGGACTGTATCAGCGCCCGACCGGCCCACGGCCGCACGAGGAAAAGGAAGACTTCTTTACGTCGTCCACCAAAATGGTCAACAAGAACGACGTCGATTATGGAGCAATGCTCGAACGCCGGCGCCAGGTATTTCTGGACGCCAGCGCGGCCAATCCGTTCTTCTGGTACAGCGCGCTGACCACGGCGATCCTTCTGGTGCTGATGTTCGCCTACGGCGTGCGCGTCATGGACGAGAAACGAAAGCTTTGGCGCGCCGCCGAAATACTCAATGACGTTTGGAACGATGCGCAGTATGCACGCGCGACGGCCGAAAACGCCATCGAACGGCACAACTCCCATATGGAGGCGTGCAATCGGGTGATCGAGGCGCAGTTGAGCGGGCGTCCCAGTCCGGCTACCCTTGAGACCACCGACGCCAGAAACGAGTTGACTCGAGTTCGCAGTGAACTCGACAGCGTCGACAGCGAGCGGAAATTGCTGAAGGCGAAGCTGGACGAAAAGGAAAAGTTGGTTGACGACCTGTCGGTCCGGCTGAGTGCTCTCGAAAAGGTCGAGCAGAATGGCAGCTCGGGAACGGGAAGGACACAAAACGGCGTCGCGGGCAACGGCGAATCCGAAAGCAGACTCATCGCGCGCATCAATCAGTTGACCCAACAGCTCGATTCGGAGAAGCAGAAGAACCGCGCGCTGAAAGGAGCGTAGGCCGTGCTGGTGACGCTAAAGGGATTCGGCGGGATCTGGGAGAGGAGGGTGACGAAGGCTCCTCCCGCGCCAAACCCGTCTGGTCGAGTCGCTTTTTACAACACGACTGGCGTTGTGGTCGAGGGCAAGGTTCGTTATCGCTGGCGCATCGGCGGCAAAATTCGGTTTAACGGCATTGGAGGTTTCACACCGAACAACCCGTCCCGTTCGTTGAACCGTGTATTCGAGTGCAAAGATCCTGAAGCCACTCGTGCAGGATGGACCCAAGTCCTGTTTAGGAAAATGTTGGCTGGTCCGGAACGGCCGGATTTCTACCTGTTCGTGGTGACAGCCGGGCACACGGGACGACTCGACATCCGGTCGCCCTGGAAGGCAGATGCGGTGCAAGTCATTGCCTTGAGCGAACATGCCGACGAACAAGAAGCGATGCTGTTGATGCCGGCGTATTCATGGGTGCGTGGGGAGTTGGGCACGTTTTACGTCGAACCCACTGCAAAGCAATTCTGGTCGGCGGAGCTTCGGCTGGGAAGAGCAGGGCTCGAACAATAGAGAACTTGCCATGCGCTACGAAAAAGGAACGATACAGATCAGCCCCGCGCGGGATATCCCGTTGTTGCAGCAGGTTCTCCGTTCCGGATTCGCAACCAGCGACCAGCTCTATGAGTTCATGCAGCTCAATCAATCGGAGCGTTCGCGGCAAGCGTTCGATCACCGGTTGCGGCGCCTGCTGGCGCATGGACTGATCGAGAAGCATCAGGGCGCGGCCAGGGGACGGCCACAAGTGTACGTCATCAGCAAGGAAGGCGCGTCGCTGCTCATCGATATGGGGGAATTGTTCGCTGGACGGATTGGCATGGAGACCGGTGAGCGGAGTTGCTCCCATTGGCTGGATCTGAACGATCTTCACCTTGCCCTGGCAAAAGCACACATGCTGTTACGATGGACGCCGGCCTCCGAGATTTGCTCCCAGAACGACCTGACGCAATTCAAATACGCCAAGGATTACGACGCCGTCGTCGCCGTCGAATCCGAAGGCAGGGAGATGCGGTTTGGGCTCGAATACGAACGGACGCCCAAGACCTATAACGCTTACCGCCGGATCGCATCGAAACTTGATGGGGAGACCCTCGTCGACACTGTTCTGTACCTGGTCTCCAACTATCATCTTCTGTGTATGATCCGGGACTGCATCGCGTCACGACGGGTTCAAGTGTGTGTTGCTCTGTTTGCTGAATTCCTCGAAAGCTTCCTTGCTACCCCAGTCATGATCGCGGGAACAATGCAGCGTGACATTCCGTTTCAGGCCATTCTTACCCATGCATCCCAGACGCGCGGGCGGCAGTGAGAGCGTACGGAAGCGTCTTTGCCGTCACTTTGCCTGCTGCATTGGCGTTTCTATGCATGACTGAATAATCCGTAGACATCTCATAGCGCACGGCTTCGGAGCCGATTACCCTCCCCGTCATCTGACGATGACGGGTTCGGGTTGAATACCCCGGCGATTGTTGCGTTGCCGGTGCGGCCCGTGCGCACGTCGCTGACGCTCCGTGCGCAGTGCCGCACCGGCCTAGCGCGTGAGTTGCTGGTTCGTTAGCGGCGGTGTTGTGGGCAGGCGCGCTTGGCGCGCGCTGCACCACAGTCGTTGGCAGTAGGTCAGAGTATCGTCGGCTTGAGCTTTGCGCACATGACAACACGTTGCGCTCGAACTGTGGCCAGTGGATGGCACGACAGGTTCTGGCACGAGTGATTGAGGAATATTGTCATGGCCGAGCCAACTGAAGTCTGTGGCTCTGCAGCCGTGGTCAGGCATGGAGGCGTGCCAAGTGTGCGGTCAACTGGGACCTCGTTGCATTTCAAACCGCTGGTGCCGAACTCCGGGACAACTGGTCGAAATCATTCGCCACACTGCGAGACGTGCGCGTGGCAGCACCGGCCAGTCCGCCCCGTACACAGAAGAGCTGACACGACCTTGGAAAGGAGGTGTTGTGTGTCTACCGTTTCCGCGCAGGAACTGCGCGAAGTCGAGATTATCATTGACGGCTCGTGCCTGGGGAATCCAGGTCCGGGCGGTTGGGCGTGCATACTTCGGTGCGGTGAGCATGAGCGAGTGCTGCAAGGAGGTGTGCCGGACGCGACGAACAATCGAATGGAGCTCGCTGCTGCAATCGAGGGGCTGCGCGCCCTTAAACGGGCCTGCCAAGTCACAGTCCTGACAGACTCCGAGTACGTGCGTCGCGGAATCACGGAGTTCCTTCCGAGATGGAGGAGCAACGGATGGCGAAATGCCTCAGGGAAGGCGGTTGTCAACCAGGACCTTTGGGAGCAACTCGAAGAGTTGGTCGGCTACCACGCGGTGACGTGGGTACACGTTCGAGGGCACTCCGGCCAACCGGATCACGAACGCTGCGATGCGCTGGCGATCTCGGCCGCACGGGCAGCAAGGCGTGCAAGCGCGATTGCTTGAGCGAGCGAAAGCGACGGAGATCGCAAACAAATCGCAAACCTGCGGCTTCGGCCGTGGATACAGGCGAGCGGTGTCGCGTCGCCGCGCAATCGCCTAAACGGCTCGTTGCCAGATGCCGCCGGCAGAAAGGAGATGTTCCGCATCGTTACACATTAGGCAAGTCCTCGTCCAAGCCAATCGTGAACGATTGGCCAACCTGCAACTTCTGTCCTGAGTTCTCCTGCAGCGACACCGAACAGTCTGACGCGCCGGCATTTCTCGGGACATAACCGCTTGAACACTGGAGGTTCAATATGCAAGACCGCAAGTCGGCGGCATTCACCGCCAATCCCATCCTCACACTCGAAGATCTCGGTTTGGAGCGAACCGTCAGCCTGCACGAAGCCAGCCGCGGGTTGGCCGAACGCTCCGAGGCGCAGATCGTCCGCTGGGTTCAGTTTCCGGCGGGGGCGCTGTTCTTCGTCCTGACCCCGGGGGATCCACGGTCCGGGGCAGTTTACGTGTTTGACCGAAGGAAGGGAGTGTTCTACTTCGTGGTCTTTAACGACCAGAACTGGGGTGGCTACAGCGTGGCCGAGTACGATGCGCTTGAACGAACGCATCGGATTTCCCGGCTTGCCCAGCGGCCGTGGCTGCTCAACAGGAGTCGCGAATCGGCAAAAACGAACTGACCGACATCCGGGCCCCGTTTCATTTGCGCGGGTTTTGAATTCGGGTTATCAAGAGGCAGGGCGAAAGAAGAAGCCATCATGGCGAACCGACATCAAGCAACATCGACCAACGTGGAGGACTACTGGCAGTTGTTCGTCAACCGGCGCGCCTACGTCCTCCAATCGAAGCGGCCGCACGCTGAAAGCGGCCGTTATTACTACTTTCGACCGAAGGGCGGAGGGAACGGCGAGCCAGTCAGCTTGACGGCGGCGACGATCCGCCGGCATCTCGAGGGTGATGTGACGCTCGGCGTGTACGCGATGAATCCAGCTACCCAACGGTGCAAATGGATTGCCATGGACGGCGATTACAAGGAGTCGCTCAAACACCTCTGCGAGTTGCAGTGGGAACTGCACCAACAGAAGGTGGAAGCGGCATTGGAACAGAGCCGACGCGGCGCCCACCTGTGGATCTTCGGGGAGCAACCGCTCCTGGCCCGGCAGTGCCGACTTCTGATCTCCGGCTTGGCCGAGAAGCTCGGTATTCCGGTGAAGGGGGCGGGGACTGCCGAGGGAATTGAGGTGTTCCCGAAACACGACGAGCTGAAGGATGGCGACTTCGGCAATGCCGTCCGCGGGCCTCTGGGAATTCACCGCGCAATCAGTGCGCGGTTTTGGTTCTACGGCGCCGACTACAACCTCGACAATCAACTGGCGTTCCTCAAACGTGTGACGAAGCTTTCCGAGCAGCACTTGAACGCTCTGATCCAGAAGTTGGGACAGCCGAGCGATTCCGTAAAGAGGGAGTTAACGCCGGCGCCACGGTGGCAGTACCCGGCGCAGCAAAGGCAGTTTCACATCCTGGACCACGTCGAGGTGCGGCGAAAGGTGGGAAGGAATTGGATTACACGATGTCCTTCGTGCGCCTCGTCGGGCCGAGACAGAAGTGGGGACAACCTAGCGATATCGGTTGACGAACCGCAGAAGTACATCTGCTGGGCTGGGTGCAGCAAGGAGATGATTCGAGCGGCTCTTGGATGCCCAATTCCGGAGAGGAGAGAGATGGTCAATGCAGCGGGGTAGAGCAAGTCAAATTGACAACGGAAAGCAGACCTCGGCAATGGAGCTTGAGCCTGCGAACTGGAAACCGCTGGAACTTCGAATCGGAACCCGCTGCTCAGAGTTCATGTGGATGTTTCGAGAGAACGGTCTTGAGCACTACAAGCACATCGACACGCGGCGGTACCTGATCCTGGACACGAAAGGGCGCAGCTATGTCCGCCGAGACGGCGACATGGTACGGGTTAATTTCCGGCAGGAGTTCCGCCGGGTTGTGGAGGCAATCGATGCCCGAAGTGTCAGTTGAGTCGATCGCCACAGCCGGTGCCCTCCTGGCGTTGCTGCTCGCGGCTGCCGCTGGCGTCACGAGCCGGCGCGGCATCCAATTGATCGTCATCGGCATGGTGTTCTCATGGCTGCCGTTCGTCAGCAAAGACGTGAGCAGATGGATTGCCGGTCAGCGAGGAGGTTATGAACGAAATGAAGTGCGGAGAATCCGTGGGACCGACCGCGGTCCGAAGGTGGATAGGCGATGTGTCGGCAGAGCGAGTGGGACAACTGTGGCGAGCGGAGGACCACGAGGCACTCCTCTGGACGATGCGAGCTGCAGATGAGCTTACGCTCGCACTGGTCGCGCTCGCTCGGCGCGAATCCCTCGAAACGTGTGTGAAGGACAAGGAAAGGACGGATGGCCATGGAGTCCGATCGAAGACTGAACCGGTGGGGGTTGACGTTCACGCAGGCGGTGATTGACCGCTTGCGCAAAGTTGGAATCTACGGACAGCCCCAATTGAGCATGGAACACCAGGGCCGCGCCAGACGATATGTTGTGCGCGGAGTGGAATCGGGCGGAGCTACGGCAGAAGTTGGATACTACGTCAGCTTCGCCGGCGAGAACGGTGAGGCGATGTCCTGGTTGCAGACGCTCGATTCTTTGACAGTCAACGGGCCGCATGCGGTGGTGATAGCGCCGGTGATCACGCGGATAGAGATGTTGCGGATCGCGAGGACGTACGAGCTGTGCATCACGCGGCACCGCCCCATCGCGGTAGAGGTTGGGCACCGGCCGAAGCTCCACGCGGAAGAACTGTTTCGCGGAGCGCAAGGATATCTGGCGCTGGAACTCTGGGGCAAAGACAAGGATTTGAGCGGTTGCGTGCGACCGCAATTCTTCACCCGTTCTGGCGAGGAAATCGAACTGCCAGCCGGATTTGCCGACGCGGTAAAAGCCGTTACCGTTGGAGCGACATGCTTGAACTGCGCTCATCCACACTACTCGCGGTTAGTAGCGCCGCCGCCGCTAGTATCGAGCGCCGAAGAGGACTCCACGGCCGTCCACGATATCGTCGCGGACTGCGGCCTGAAGCAACCTGTTGAAGGTGTTAACGGAATTTCTGCGGGTGTTGCGTCGGCAGTGTAATGAGCTTCCTGTCGGGCCCTGCTGAATCAGATAGGAGCATGCACATGAGGAAGTTGATCCTCGGGCTTCTGAGGCTGCTCATTACTGCCAGCCTTTTTCTTTCCGGATGTGGGCTGCGGCCATGCCTGCACACCACGACGGGATGCCAAACGGACAACAGCGAAAGGACAAACCGTGCCGGGAGTTCGGCGGCCCAACGACTGGTTGCCAACAGAGCCTTGACCGCACTTCCTGGCCTGAGTGATCGGCCGCGCACGGTTCAACCGGCAGGAAACACATCATGAACATTGGAACGAGATCCGTTTTGTACGGGGTACATTGTGCGATTCTTCATCCCTGGTTCCTCGCCCTCGCCTGGTGGAAACTGTACGGCTTCCCTTGGGACGTGCGGTTGTGGGCGGCCTTCGGGCTTCACGACGTTGGGTACATCTCAAAGCGCGACATGGACGGGGCCGACGGGGAAACACACGTTGAGCTCGGCGCCAGAATCATGGCGCTGTTTTTTGGCGAGTCATGGGGAGCTTTCACAGCGGCGCATTCGCGGTATTGGGCGAAGCGGCACGGACTACAAGTCTCCCGTCTTTGCGTGGCCGACAAACTGGCCTTCGTGCTGACACCGGCCTGGTTGTATCTCCCTATGGCGAAGGCCACGGGTGAACTCGCGGAGTACATGTTGAGAGCCAAAGAGCGACAGGCGGGCAGCGAGCATTTTACGGTCCTGGAATCCGCACAACTGGATTCGCAGGATGCGCGGGAATGGCTGAGGGGTCTAAAGAGTTACACGCGACGGTGGATCGAAGAGCATAAGGACGGCGGGACAGACCATTGGACGGTGACTGCGTGCGTGGCGTCCACAGCGCCTGGTATGCGAGACCGCTGTAGTGTGCTGGCCGGCGACGGAAGGGAATAGCTGGAAATGAAACTGTGCGCGGGAACTTTTAGCGAAGGGAGAATGCAGAAATGGCAGAGAGAAGTGTCAACAAGGCGATCCTGCTTGGCAGACTCGGCGGCGATGCCGAGACCAGACATACCCAAAACGGTACACCGGTTTCGCGGTTTTCGCTGGCGATGAACCGGCAGTGGACAGACTCCGATCAGCAGGTGCACGAAGAAACGGAGTGGATCTACATCGTTTTGTGGAACAAGGAGAATCTGGCCGTATACCTGACAAAGGGGACGAAAGCGTACGTGGAGGGCCGGATACAAACCCGGTCCTATGAGGACGACGGCGGCGTGAAGCGATATGTCACCGAGGTAGTGGCCCAGAACATCGTACTGCTCGGAAGCAGCGGGAACGTGAATGGCAACGGAGCAGAACGCGCAGAGAAATCCGGAAACCGCTCAGCGCGGGGCAAGCGGGCTAAGGAACGTTCCGATCAAGCCGGCGATCCCGAAGAACAGGGTGTCCAAGATGACGTTCCGTTTTAGGCTCCGCCGCCCTCCTTTTCGGCCTGTCTGCGACCAGCTACTAAGCCCTTCGTGACTATACAGGAGTAATCGCTAATCATTCGGACCGAAGCGCGCTCATCGGATCAACGTGCGTGGCGCGGCGGGCAGGCACATAGGCTGCAAAAGCCGCTACTGCCAGCAGAACGGAACATGACAGCAGAATTGTCACGGGATCATTCCCCGCCACCCCATAGATCATGCTCGAAATAAGATGCGAGGCGGCGAGGCTCGCGGGAATCCCTGCTGCCATGCCGGCCAGCACCAGCCACATCGCATCCCTTAAGACGAGCAGCAAGACGCTGCCGGGTTGCGCGCCCAGCGCCATGCGCAGGCCGATCTCCGCGTTGCGGCGCGCAACTGTATAGGACATCAGCCCGTAAAGGCCGATGGAGGCCAAGAGTAGGGCCAAGCCGCCAAAGAAAGAAGACAAACCGGCGATCATCCGGTCGGTGCTAAGGAAGTAGGCCGCACGCTGATCGAGGGTCTCCGCTCGCAATACGAGATAACGCCCGGTAGACTCGATTGCACGGCTGGCGGTGCGTAGTAAGGGGCCCGGATCTCCAGTGCTTCGGATCTCGAGAGATCCCGAGTTGTATGCCGGCATCTGCATCAGCGCAAGATAGACTGCCAGGGGGTTTCGGCTCTGCGGCAGCCATAGGCTCGCGCTGTTGACAACGCCCACGATTTCCAGGTTTTTCTTATTGCCGAAATCGATTCTGCGGCCGATCGGACTAATGGAAGGGAAAAGACGGCGGGCCAGGCTCTCGCTGACGATCGCCACAGCCTGGGCGCTCTCGTTATCGCGCCAAGTAAATTCGCGGCCCGCGATCAGGCGCATCCCAGCCAGATGAAAGAACCCGGGTCCGATCGCCTCGAAGACGGCTTGCAGCGGGAGCATCTCGGACGAAGGCGCCGACACCGGCTGCATGAACTCGTAGCTCAGCACTGGTCCCATGTGAGAGTAGCTCACCGATTCAACCCCCGGTAACGCCTGCAAACGTTGCGCCAGTTCCTGGTAGTAGGCGACCCGGTCCGGCATGGGATGCATCTCCCCGGCGGTGGGGAACAGGTTGAATATCGTCAGGCCGTCACGCCGGAACCCGAGGTCGAGCGAGCGGAGGTTGTGGAGACTGCGGACAAAAAGTACGGCGCCGATCAGCAACACCAGGGAGAGCGCGACCTGAGCACTGATGAGCACATTGGCCAGTTTCAGAGAACCACCGCGAACCGTTCGCGCGCTGCGTTGCAGGGCGTAGGCAGGGTCGGCGCGTATCGCTTTCCATGCCGGTGCGATGCCAAAGAGGAGACCGGTGGCAAGTGACACGAGTGAGGTGAAGGACAGAACCCGCAAATCCGGCGCCGCATCGAGCGTGAAGGAGACGTACCCGTTCCCCATCGTGTGCAGCAGCAGGCGACTGGCCCAGTTGGCCATCAGCAGCCCCAAAACTGCCCCAGTGGCCGAAAGCATCAGGCTTTCGGTAAGCATCTGCCGGACGATGCGCCACTTCCCGGCGCCAAGCGCAATACGAATTCCAAATTCCTGGCTGCGGCCCGCGGCGCGGGCGAGCATCAGATTCGCCAGATTCGCGCACGCGATGAGCAGCAACACGCCCACCATGCCCATCAGGACGAGAAGCGGCCGCGTGTACTGCCTGCGCAAGAAAGAGGTTCCCGTAGCTCCCGAGGCCACCATGATGCGACGACTCAGGAACGCCCCGCGCTGGGCTCCGGAGTATCCTTCCGGAAGAGACGCTTCCAGCGTCGCAGGCCATAGCGATTCTACCTGCGCGCGCGCCTGCTCCAGTGTGACCCCGGGCTTTAGCCGCGCGCCCAAGTTCAGGCCCAGACTCTTGCGGCTACGGTAGTCGGTTGTACCGTCGTAGCCGATGGGGACCACGACATCCGTGGAAGCCTCGATAAAGAGCCCGGAAAAACTCTCGGGGGTGACGCCGATAATGGTGAGCGGATGACCGTCGACCCGAATCGTTTTCCCGAGGACGGAAGGGTCGCCATTGTAGCGGTGTTGCCAGCAGCCATAGTCGATGACCGCGACGTCCGCGGGCGAGCCGCTGTCCAGGTTCAGGTCGCTCGGCGCGATGAACCGGCCGAGCAGCGGCTGGATGCCCAGCGCTGCGAAGTACTCGCCACTGACTGTAGTGATGCTCGCGACGTATTTCACGCCATCGGCTTCCACGTTGTCGATCCCTCCGCCCGACCAGGCAAAGAGACTGGAAAACACACGTTGGTCCTTGCGGAGTTGCTGAATCATGGCGAGCGAGAGAGATTCCTCGCGTTCCGGATTGACGGGAGTCGCCGTTGAAAGCGTGACTAATTGCGCCGGATTCGGGATCGGCAGCGGCCGAAGAACCACGGCGTTCATCAGGCTGAAGATCGCCGTATTCGCCCCGATGCCCAATGTAAGAGAGAGGATCGCCACTCCGGTTGTCACTGGACTCCGAAGGAGTGTTCGCACGCTGTAGCGGATGTCGTGACGGATGAAATCCATAATTTCAAATGTACCGCTTTGGATCTTCGGTCGATCCTTTTACGATATGGCTGCTGGACCGAACAACGATATCCGAAGCGTTGACGCTAGGACTCCGCCTGACGGCGAAGTGTTTACCTGCCCGCGTAGACTTGACGACAACGCCCGCATTTCCAAAGAATGACGCTGAGGCTATCCAGGGTAGCTCGGGTCTTTCCGCCGGCCTGTGCCTGCGGCTCAGGAAGTCTGCTGCTGCATCCCAGGGTCTGCCGGTTCACCGGTACGTAACAGGAGCTCTCGAAGCCATTCGGATTTGTTCTTGCCGTGAACGACGCGGCCTTGGAAGCCGAGCGATTCAGCAATGTTGTTGCGGTTGTGGCGGATGTCTTGCCGGGTGGTCTTTGCGTACTGCCAAACCCAGTGCTTCACATCTGGCGGCTTGCTGAAAACGTAAGTGGCGTGCCCGGCTTGCGGCACCTCAACGACCACGGACTTCTCCAGATCGAAAATGTATTCATCGCGGAAGACGTACATGGTCCGCGCACGTTTGTTGAGATGCTCGTGGTAATACGAGTCGTAATCGGGGCGCCAGTTGATCTGCGCAACATCAAAATCGCCTGGTAGACCTTGATTCCAGCAGAGCCGCCGCAGCTCATCACGCTCAGTAGGAATTTCCTCAACGTGGGCTCGCAGACGGTCGATCTGTTTCCAGTATTGTCCAAAGCGCGTGTGGGCCGTGCGCGCTTTCAAGATCTCCTCTTCGAGACCATCGGGCGCGGTGAGTTCCGTCCGGCTGGGCAGGGCGGTCTCGGATTCGATCAGCTTCCACTCGCCGCCGCGTTTTCGATAGTGGCCCGTGTGAACGAAGTCCGCCGAGATTTGCACGGTCGCGGAAATGAGGTTGCGCCATCGACTCCAGGTCGGGTCCCATCGGAGCGGCAGCAACTGATGGTCGATGAGAACCTCGATCTTGCGATTGTGGTCTCGGAGAATGGCGTAGTCCTCGAAATAATCGAGTTTGCGGAGAGGCACCGGAACGGTCCTGCGGCGGCGCTCAGGCAAGAAGGCCAGAATCCGGTTTGCGAAAAAGACGCCACTGTCCGCCGATCTCTCTCCCCGTACGATGAGGGATCCAAAACCCGAATAAGGGAATGCGACAGGGGTCGTGGCGTCTCTCAGCACGTTGTCATACTGGGCGCGGACGTCCGGGTCCGCCAACAGGTTGTATGCGCGTTCGAGCGTGGCGAGATCGGCCGTAGATGCGTTCTCCTTCTGCAGTTCCATGCGGCGCAAGCGATAGGCTAGGCGCAATTCCTTGAACGTCACGTCCCGTGGGAGGCGAAGCAGATAGTAGAAGGTCGGCTGTTTTGCCCAGGAGGCCCTTCGGTCGACAGCAAAGAAGTAGTCGCGAATCACGGGGCACGGAACGTGGACGGCGAAGATTCCGAATTGGCCGGATGGGACCTGAACACGCACGAATGACTCTTCTCGTTTATCCTGCTTTGGCAACGCAGCATAGCCGGCCTTGAGCTGATAGACGTCGGTTCCTCGAGCGGAAGGCTTGCGGATGTAGATCTCTGAATTCGCGGTCGCCGTGCCTGTGGAATCGGCAACAGCCACTTCATCGCCAATCCGCACGTTCGCGCCAACGAGACGCGTGAGCATGAATTCGCGTCCGTCGGCCGTCGCGCAGGCGAGTTTTGAGTCTTGGGATTTCAGTTCCAGCACCCGAGCCAGCACCGGAGCTGCAGGCTTGGCAGTGGTAGCCACGGCCGTGTCCATCGTCGAACTCATGCTGCCTGAGCTTAGCCCGGATTCCAGAGGCGCGCAAACGAAGGCCGAACCGAGCCAAAACCGGGCGTATATCCATGAGGAGTAATGGCTTACTGGCTCTGACGTCAAGCCTCGGGCATGGCAAGAGATCCGAGGTCCGATTGGGAAGGGAGGAGACATGCAACCAGTAAATGGTGTCGAGCACGGGGATCCCAGCGCGGCTGTACTGCCGCCGCCCGCAGAAAACTGCACTGATACAGGTCAGCTTCCTGAGGATGTGAAGGCCAAACTGAAGGAGCCGCTTCCGCGCGAGGCGGTTTCGCCCAATCCGCAGAAGCCTGGCTTGTCCGTGATTAAAGTGATCTACGTCGTCGAACGGCTGAACGACGTGTTCGGCCTCAATGGTTGGCATGTGGATAACGAAGTTGTGGAAACCGGACGGATGGTTGTGGTGCGAGCGACGCTGTCGGTCCCGCGGTATGCCATCGCGATTGAGCAGTTCGGCGGAAATGACAACCCCGACCGTGGCGATGCGTACAAGGGCGCCTGTACCGATGCGCTCTCGAAATGTGCCAGCTATCTCGGGATCGGCATGGACGTGTACAAGGGCTTGTATGAACAGGGGCCGCGAGATGCCGGCGCTGGTGGGCAGAACGGCGCGAGGCCCGGAACACCGAAGCCGGCGCCAGGGGCAACGTCCCCACGGAACGGTGCGCACAGTAACGGCGCGTCTCCAACTGGCTTGACGAGTCGGAACATGGCGGGGCGCTTCAGCAGCATGCGAACAATCCTGGGCGCGCGCGAGTACAGCGAAATTCTCGGCCGGCATGGTTATCGCGAGGTGACGGGCATTCCCAGCCTGGAAAAGGCCCGCGAGGTCTATCGGGTGCTGCTGGATGCGTTTCGCGCCCGGTTTGGCGAGGCCAAGAGGGCGTTGGGCCCCGGCGAGTACGCGACCATCTTGCGGGAGCTGCGCTTGAACCCGAAGGCGAAGCTGAATCCCGACCAGGCGGTGCGGGTCTTCAATCACATGGAGGAAACTCTCAATGCCAGACAGTAATGGCGGGACCGGAGCGGCTGTGGCCGAGGTCGCGGATGCAACCGATCTCACGAAGACGCTCACGCTGTTTCAAATCGAAGAGAGCCTGGTGCTGTTGGCAGAATCAGCCGAAGAGGAAGGGTTGACCCCGGAGATCGAGGGGGCATTGACCGCCTATCTGGAGGGCGCGGTAGAGAAACGCGACCGTGTGGCGGAGTTCATCCATTTCTGCGAAGCGATGGCGGAACTGGCGAAGGCGGAAGCGAAGCGCCTCCAAGCCCGGCAAAAGCACTTTGAAGCGACTGCCGAGCGCGTAAGCAGTATGGTGTTGCATGTTCTCGACTGGCTTGGCGTGAAGAAGCTGGAGGGCCGCACGAACACGTTGAAAAAGCGGAAGTGCCCACCCTCGGTGAACGTCATCGATGAACAGAAGATTCCGGCCGAATATAAGCGCGTGACCGTTACGCTCCCGCTTCCTCAATGGCAGCAGCTTCTCGCGGGAACTCCAGAGGACGCTCGGAACACCGTCCTGGCGGGCGTTCGGAAGCAGGAGATCTCGCTGGATCTGGAGGCGATCAAGCAGGCGCTAAACCTTGAAAAGGCAGTCGAGGGTGCGGACCTCGCGCTTAACCGGTTCAAGTTGCAGGTGAATTGAGGCCAGGATGGTTGCCCGGCTCAAGACGGTCAGCCGCCGCCGCTATCCTTGGAACCGGCCTGTGCTCAGCACACGCGCACGGGTGCATCGGAGAAAAGCTTGAAGATCTCGCAGGGCGTGATTTCCTCGGCGCCGGGCATCTCCGTGTATTGAACCCTTGACACGGCGATCCTCCCACCTGAACGTTTGTAAGGCAGGATCACCTGAATCGTCAGAAGGGGGGAATCGAGCATCAGGAAGATCGCGGTTTTCTCGGGCACAACTTCCCGCTCGTCGCTTTCGAAAGGTCCCATTCGAACATCCAGTGTCATCATGGCCGCTTGGGGCGCCTTGATTCCCATAAGGGTACGCAGACGATCGAAGCTCCGCGCGGTCCGGATATCAAAGTGGTCCAGGACTGATGGATCTTCGAAGTGAACCTGCTCGATGTGGTCCTCGAAATATAGCGCGACCAAGGGTTGTACGGTCCCGGTGTCAACAAGTTGGGTCTTCAGAAGCGCGATGGCTTGCCGCGCTCTCGCGCGCATGGTGTCGGGATTTGCGTGATTCATATTCTGGCCGGATTATAGCCGGATACGCGGGGTGACCGCTTTGGCGGTTGCAGTAGGTAAAACCGGGCTTCCGCGACAAGAAGCCCGCATTCAGAGAAAGGAAGGAGACAAACAAGTGTTTACAGAATTGATGCCCCTGCTCAAGCAGCGCGTTGTCATGATCACCATTTCGGATGTTGGCGAGGGATTACTCAGGGTCAACGTAATCCCGCGAAAACTGGAAGGAAGTACGGACGAGAACGGAGCACTCACCGTGCCGCTCTCGATTACGGGCAAAGCCGAGGAACTCGACCGTGAATTGCCGGGCCAACTGGCGTCGTTCACCGAATCAGTCACTCAGACCGGGTCGAACCTCGATGAACTAAAGACCCAACACGCGGCCGCGATTAAGGCGGTGGAAGCTGAGAACAGGAAGAAGATGGATGACAAGAAGAAGGCAAACGGGTCCAAGCCCGCAAGCTCACCTCCAGCCACCCCGGCTGCAACTGCGGAGTTCAAGGACGGGAAACCGGTCTTCGGGAGCAAAGCGCCCCAGCCGCCAGGTGAAATCCGGAACTTGTTCGACAATCCGGCGTCAGAGGAAGACGGCACCAATGGGGACGCCGCCGGGGAAACTCCGACAACTTCCCAGCCGCAACATCCCAACGCATCAGCGAGTTCTTGATCTGCCGCGGCCGCTTCGCGGAGTATCGTATACGCGTGAACTACGCAGCCCGCGACAGGAATCCGACGCTTCCCAGATACGGACTTCTCCGGGGAGCAAACGCCCGTAACAGCGTGCGTGGAGGCTTTCTCCGAGTGGTCGACCGGAATTCTATTTCCGACCTCAGCACCCGGGGCCAAACTGATGAGCAGACATCCTTCCGGGACAGACGTCGCGAAGGTTACGCTCCGTAAGTTCCCCGCGACAGAAGCGACTCGATCTGCTGAACGCGCGCACGCCGGAATTCAAGGATTTCATCGTATGTCGTGATGGAAACATCGGTAAGACGCGTGCGAAGCGTGGTGTAGCGATCCCGTGCGTCCTCATTCGGCAGCCGCCCTATGAGGGCGACGAGCTTAGGTGCGAGCGTCACTCCCCCAAACCGCTTCCGTATGATCTCTTTGTTGCGCGGATCTGCGAAGTACTCTCCGTAATCTTTGAGCTGAGCCACTACCTTGGTAACGTGATGCGAGAAGGTCCGGTGGAACTTGCTTTTCGGCATCAGAGCGGCGTGCGGCGACTTCAGGTCTAGCACTTCCCAATTCCATGGCGTTGTTCGAAGACCACTCGGTTGAAGAATGAAGTCCGGCTTGAGCGATTCAGCGCCATCCAGTGGCAGATGGGTCCGAGACCAATAATTGTCGAACTGTCCGCGCAGGATGAACTCAGGGTGCCGTTCAAAGAACGCCTGCATGTCGGTCTCATTGACGTGTGGGCTGTTCAGTAACCGTTCAAATTGATTCAGGAAAAAGCGCGCAACGGCTCCCTGGTCGTTGAGCAGGCAGAGCGTCGTATAGCTCTGCGAAAAAGTGCTGTATGTTCCGACGAAGCGATCCGTCTCGATCAGGGTTGTTGCAGCCTTCGTGCCGTACGCCGGCAATACCTGGAAGCGGCTATCCTTCCACTCGACCGCGATGCCGAGATGCTGGAGTTCCGACAGAATCTTTGCCCGGTATGCCCCTAGCTCGTCCACGATGATCTCGACGAGGCGATCGCCCCAGATTGGCTTTTCCAGCACTGGAATGGCCGCGTCGATGTTTTTCACATGCTCCTTGTAAACGCTTACGTGGTCGCTGATGACGACCAAGGGCAGGTACTGGAGCCGCAGTCCGCCGCCAACCGTCCGCGTATAATTCGCCTTACGAATGTGCTCGATGAACTTCAGCCCATCTGGCCCATTTGGCCTCATGATATCGGTCATGAGAATGTGAAGCGGAAGCCTCAACTGCGCCATGTCGCCGAGTGCCTTGATCGCCTCTTCGTTATTCGGGAAGTGCCGCAGCCCCATGTCGATGTTTTCCAGGGCGGTCTTGTACTCTCGGCCCGTGGCCTCATCATCGTCCACCAGCAATGCAGTAAGGGAGAGTGGAGCTATCAACGGCGAACCTCAGCGCAGATCGTGCTAGGCGCGGCCTCTATTTTCCCACGAACATTTCTTAAGAAGGATGATTAGAGTTCATGACCTGCGAAATGCGGCCATCCACAATCCCTCGGATGCGCCACGGTCGTTGATTCTCCGCAAACCTCACAGCGTCCGAACCAGAAGAACGGCTCTTCGCTTCTGGGACGGGATGCGTGCCCAGGCCGGGCGTTAGAATCAGGCGATATGGCCAGCGCCGAATACGTCGTCGAATCCTACGCCGATTACCTGAAGAGCCTCGGGCAGAAGTTCTGGAAGCGTTTTCAGACGACCCGAATGAACGCCCCAGAATCTGCTCTGGCCGAGGCGATCGTCTTTCGCGCGCTGCAATACTGCAAGGTCGAGCCGGTCGTGGTTGACACACCGGGTGTCGGAGGCCCCGACTTCCATTGCTTGCAAGACAAGCCGAAGGCATTCATGGTTGAAGCGACATCCTTGCTTCCGAATCGCGTGACCGAGAAATCGAATATCCCCAATAGGGTTCCCGAGGACATGGAAGGCGGACCCTTTGGGCTGCTCACCGCACAGATCGACGAGACCACTACCAAGAAACTGCACCAGTTTAAGAGCATTTCGGTGCCCGGCTTACTCGCGATCGCATCTAGTCATTTTGGTTCGTCGATCCTTTTGGATGCGCCAGCCGCCATGAATGCCCTCATCTCGCAGCCCTTTTGGGTGCTTGGCAAGGAGGGCATGTCCACGGATTTAAAATACTCTCTCTTCCTTCGGGGCGAGGGCGCCGACATCGTGGTAAAGAACAGCTATATTTCAGCGGTTCTGCTAATCGCAGTTGGGGCCAATAGCAGCTACGTTTGCGGCGCGCTTCACCCCAATCCCAAGCGTCGTTTCGACTCGGCGGCGCTATGGGAGATACCGTTCGCCTACTTGATGGACTGGCCTGTCGAACAGAACAGATTGCGCACGACGTGGACCCTGGGCACAGCTCCTCGTCCGCTGGAGATTCCTCACGAGGCTATCTGGCAACCGCGCTCTGCGCTTCGCCTCTTTTGAGCTTCGGCTTCGGGCCCTGTGATAGACTCGGCCAGAAATGCCATCGTCGAAAACGACCGACCGGAAACCGAGCGTCTATCCGAGGCATCTGCTCAACCGCCATACGCGCAAGGGTTCCTGCTTCGTCCTGATGCCGTTTAATGAGCGCTTCAATGATGTGTACCGTGTAATCCAGTCAGCAGTACAGTCCCCCGAACTGAACCTGATATGCCGGTGCGCCGACGATTTTCGCGAGGCTAACATCTTGGAAACGATCCTGAGCAACATTGCGCAGGCCGAATACATACTCGCCGACCTGACCGACTCGAATTCCAACGTGTTCTATGAATTGGGCATCGCGCACGCGATCAAGGATTTGGACAAGGTCGTGCTCCTTACGCAGCGGATGGACTTTGTGCCGTTCGATTTGCGTCAGCTCCGATGCGTGGTCTACTCACAGACACAGGCGGGCCTCGAAGGCCTGCGGACTGAGTTGCTGGCAACTCTTCAAGAGGCATCACGCAATAGCTTCCGCTTTCGGGTTTATCCAGGTAAGCTGTTCACCTTCGCAAAGAAGCTGGTGGGACGCAGCAACAACCTGTTCGAGATAGAAGTGGAATGCGTGATGATCGGATACGGCGCGGTCAAGGTAATCCTGCGTTTCAAAGAAAACTCCATGGATGAGGTGGTGGGAAAGGTAGAGCCGCAGTTCATCTTTCTAAGCGAGGATAAGCTCTCGGAGCGACTGAACTACGTCCCTTGGCAGTTGACCCTCGTGCAAGTTGAAGAAGGGGACACTGGCGCGCTGCTGACCATCGACAAGCGGCTATAATTTCATCCATTCGGCTTCAAGAGCTAGCCCGAGGCGCTCCCTATCTCGTAGTTGTTCCGAATTGCGCGGCACTCCTGCGCTGAGGCGGGCGATCAATAAACGGTTGGCGACCAGGGAGGACTTCGTCGCCCAGAATGCTGTGTCCGGGCAACCAGCCGGGCCAAAGTCCGACATAAGGCGACATACCGTCAACTTGAACTCCAATCGCTAATATCCATGCCGCAAACCGCAAATTGTGTAATATAGACATGCGCGGTTCTGTTTGGATCCGCGTCAAACAGAGAGATGCTACCTCTCCTCACCGACCTGAACCACGCTCTGCGAGGGCTCCGCAAATCCCCGGCTCTCGTTGCCGTTGGTGTTCTTTCTTTGGCTCTCGGTTTAGGCGCCAACGTCACCATCTACAGCATCGTTCGCGAGATGGTCCTCGACGACATCAGCGCGCGGCAACCCGACCGGCTGGCGCGCCTGGCCGACGACGTTCCATATAGCCGGTATCGTGAACTGCGCGATGCCGGCGTGTTTCAGGATCTGGCTTTCAACCTCGGGTTCAACGATATCAACTGGGTTTCCGGCGCGCATGGCGAAGTCGTCTGGCAAATGGTGACGAGCGCTAATTATTTCGAGGTCCTGGGCGTCGGCGCGTCCGTTGGCCGGCTCTATTCTCAGAATGACGAGGGCCACCCCGTCGCTGTACTCAGCTACGGTTTCTGGCGTAGGCGACTGAACGGCGATGCACATGTTGTCGGCCGTGCTCTTAACCTGAACGGCCATCTATATACGGTCACCGGCGTTCTGCCGTGGGATTATCGCAGTATCGTGGGTCGCGGCGTCTCGCCAGAAGTCTACATCATTGCTTCGCCCAATTCCGCTCATTGCCGCCCGTTCGGTCGCCTGCGTGACGGATTGACACGCAGCCAAACCCGCGAAGCCTTACTCACGGTCGCTCGCAACATCGGGGGCGAGGAGTTCTCGCGTCGTTACGCCGTACTCCGGCCAATGGCCGGTCTGTCCGCGAACGCTGCCGCCGAAGGCGACGACCGCCGCTTCTTCATGTTTTTTGTAATGCTGTTTGGCACCGCGACGATCCTGGCGCTGATCGCCTGCCTGAATGTGGCAGGCTTGCTGCTGGCGCGCGGTGTTGCCCGGCAGCGCGAACTGGCGATTCGCAAAGCGCTCGGCGCCAGCCGCCGCCATATCATTCGCCAACTTCTCGCCGAAGGCACGGTCCTGGTGGCTCTGGGAGCTGCGGCTGGTCTCATCCTCGACGCATTTCTGCGCCAACAACTCAGCTATATCCGATGGCCCTCGGCTTACAATCTTCCACTCGAATTTCATTTCCAGAACGACCGGGGTCTGTTTCTCTACTCGCTGGTAGCGGCGCTGATTACACTGCTGCTTTCTTCCTTTGTGCCTGCCCTGCGCGGCTCGAGCGCCGATCTCGGCCTTGCCATGAAGCAGGGCGAACCAGCATTCTCCATCCGGCGCTGGAATCTGCGCAACGGTTTCGTGGCGCTGCAACTAGCGCTCTCAGTCGTGTTATTGAGCGTCGGCCTGCTATTTGCCCGCAGCTTCCTCCACCTCGCCAACACGAATCCCGGCTTCAAGATCACAGATACCGTAATCGTGCGGGTTCACCAACCGCCTGGGCAGGGTCAGGGCGAAGCGGGCTGGGCGTGGCGCGATCACATAGTCGAGATCATCAAACAGGTGCCCGGCGTCACTGGGGTCACGTCGATCGGAACACTGCCGCTGATGGGCGAACTGCAATCGCAGGATTTTGTACGCCACCGTGGCGACCCGCTTTCCGCACGCGAGGCCTACGAACTCGGCGGCGGCGAGCAATTCTGCCGGGTCCTCGGCATCCCCATCCTGCGCGGGCGAGATTTCGAGATCGCCGATCGTACCCGCCGCCCTGTGCCGACCATTCTCAACGAAACCTTGGCGCGTCGTCTCTTCGACGACGCCGACCCGGTCGGCGAGGAAATCGCTGTGGGCCGCCAGGAGCCGCGTTTCTTCGAGGTCGTCGGAGTGGCCGCTGATGCCAAGCTGCGCACTCTCGGCGAGGACCACCCTCCCGTGTTCTTCACGCCTTTTTCGTTCGCGCAATTGCTCGTCGCTACCGCGGGCAACGGCGCGCAATGGGTCCAGCCTTTGCGAAATGCACTCTCCCGTGTAGATTCCGACGCGTCCGTGGAAGTTCGCCCGCTGACCGATGCCGCAGCCGGCGCGCTGTTTCCTATGCGCATTGCCGCTACCTTCGCAGGATCGCTGGCTGGTATCGGGCTCCTCCTCGTCGTTACAGGCCTGTACACTTCGGTTTCCCACGCCACGCGCCGCCGGACACGCGAGATGGCGATCCGTGCAGCGATCGGCGCCGATCGCGTCACGATTCTCTGGACGGCGGTCAGTGATGGCGTTGCGGTCCTCGCCTGCGGAGTTCTGATGGGTCTTCCCCTAGCAGTAGCGGCGATTCGGCCGTTGACCGACATCCTTCCCGATGGCGTTAACCCGTGGAGCATTGGAATGTTCACGGCTGTTGGGCTGGTCTTACTTGCAGTTGGAGCTGGCGCGGCTTGGCTTCCTGCGCGGGAAGCCGCAAACGTGGACCCAGCGCTGGCACTTAAGGAAGAATAACGGAGCACTTCTGCGCCAGATAAACCAAACGGTTAGAGTCCGTTAAATCGAGGTTTTTGGAAGTGCTTCAGGCCGCGCGCTCCCTCCGCCTCGGGTCGCGCCATGTAGGGCGCGAGCGCCGCGTCGCGAGCGGCAATCCATCGGTTCAGCGATTCCCGTCGGATCCCAGCACTCGGTGCGGTTCCCTCCTCGGCGTACGTTCAGGAATATAGCTTCGATTCGACCCTGACGCGCAAGATCCCAGATCCGCCCGCCGGCCACATGTGCTATCACCTCCGCCTCGTTCGCGGTCATCCAACGAGAACTCCGCAGTACGGCAGCTGAAAAGTATCGGTGCTGGACCGCCCGGCCAATCCTCAATTACAAACCTCTCGAAGACAGAGGATGCAGCGCACATGCCAAAGGTCAGGGCATCAGCCAAGAGGAGTTGGCAGAGGCCGTCAGCACTACGCCAACACGGTCTCCCGCTGGGAGACTGCCACCTACAAGCCCTCGATCTCCGATGGAAAATCTGGCTAGGTTCTTTGGAGTGCCGATCACTGTCTTCTTTCCCGAGCCAGCACCCAAGGCCCGAAAGAACGCCCTTCTCAGTGCTACGGCAGACCCGGACGACGAAAACCTCGAAAAAGTCACGCTATATGCGCAGTTCAGAAGGACCCGGCAGCTAAAGAAGACACGGTAGACGACCTCGGCGTTTCCATTCCGGACGCTAACAGCTACCACGTCAAGTAGGATTATTTCAATAACTGTGGCAAGTTTCTTTCAATAACCTGTCAAGAAATTTCATTAACTCTGTCAACCTACAGAAGAGAAGAAAAAAAAAGGTGAGAAAATCAATGACCATCGAGACCATGACTCGAGAATTCCGCTACGACTCGGTCCGCTTACCAGACCCCAATCCGAAGCTCAGCATAGAAGAAGTCCGAACCGCATTTTCCGCGACGTATCCGGAGATTGCAACGGCCGCGGTCACCGGGCCGGAGGCGATCGGGAACAAACTGGTCTACCACTTCGCGAAGGCGATCGGCGTTAAGGGATGACGAAGAAGAAGGTGCTCAGCGAGCTTCAGCGGGTAATCGAGGGGCAGCCTGGCAAGACTAGCCGGATCGTTCGGGAGTTCAAGACATGTCCACAGTTCCAACAGTCCTGCCAAATCCTGGTACAGGCACTCCAGCACAATACCTACGGGAGCAAGAGTACGGCCATGAAGACGCCGATCGGACTCGTGCCCCCTGGCTGATTGCGCCCGGATGCAGCCTGAGCGTTCCTCGGCTCGATCAAGTCGGCCTTCGACACTCGTCATTCGGAAGCGATGCAGGCGCGGCGAGGTTCGCAACGATTCTGATCGAGCTCGGCATCGGAAGTCCGTCCGATTGGACCTCATGTGGCCGGGAACCCGCGAAGTTCCTGGGCCGTACGTTCGACCGGTTCGTAAAGAGCCACGCCGAGCCTGCTATCGACGGCGCCTTCGAGCTTTCCGTGACGCTTTCGACAGACCCGCACGAATGGTGCGAGACCGAAGATGAGCCTGACGGTTCGCAGATGTTTATCTACATGGAGGCGGCGTCGTGCGGGTTCGTGAATCTTGGGCCAGCCCTCACTCTTTGCGAAAAGGAGGATCCACGGCTGCCAGTGACATTCGCCCGGCTCTTCGTGCATGGCCTAGGGCGACTTTTCCGGGTTTACGATGACCGCGATGCGGAAGAGCACCTCTCATTTCTTGAAGGCTACTACGATCCCGAGGAGGACCGTGAGGTGCTGGCGGCTATGCCAGATCGCAAGAACATCTTGCCGCCGTGCATGAACCAGCGACCACTGGGCCGCGGTGCGTTGAAAGCAATACTGGCCCGGATGGCGCCCAGGAATCGAGTACGGCGTCTACTCTGGGCAACGCTCCAACTGGATCGCATATCGCGCAGCGTCCGATTTCCTGAAGTCCCAGAACCAGTCCGGGACTTGTTCTCCGATTGCAATCCCGCAGTCCCGATCCTGCTGGCGATCTACCGGCAAGGCGACGCCATTGAGGCGTGCTTCGACGAAGAGCGCCAGTCGATGCTCGAACAGACGCCGGAACCGTGGCCGTTGATTCCGTTTGACGGGACCGATCCGACAAGCACGAAGCTGGCGTTTGGCTGCTTGAGCGGCGCGCTTCAGGCGCTCGCAGCCGCTCGCCAGGTACTCGAACTGGTGCCTGGTTGGGAAGCGATCCGGCGGGAAGGTCAATGACCATGATGAAAACAACGCATTTCGGCTCGAATCGGAGTTATAGCCTCTCGAAGGCGATCCTGCTTTATTCGGACGGCCAGGAAGCATTCGCGACCGTCCACGAGCCCAGAGACTCGCCAGATGGCGGGCCGCCTTATCTCAATGCCGGCGAGCCGCTCACGATGGATTTCTTGAGGCAACTGACAAAAGGGCTCGGGCAGACGGTGCAGCGGGAGATTCTTCCGGCCAACGTCCTGGCGCGCACGCCAGACCTAATCGTTTGGTGGACCAAGCCGCAACGACGCGTCATGTTCTACAGCGACTCCAGCGACGGCCGAACGCTGAACGGCCAAGTCTTTCCCCAGCCGCCCCTGGTCTTCAGAGTATGCGGATCTGAACTGGCGATACGCGCCCTGGCTGAGAGCAAACGGCCGACATCCCAGACGCCGCTCATGTTTGCGCCGTATTGGAATTGTGATGGGGCGGGACGCGTGTGCCAAGGCAGTATGCGTGTCCCGGGAACTATGTGTCTTCAAGCAATGAAGGCGTGGGAAAAAGCGTTCTTTGAAAGCGAGTTCACCCACGCTGCTATTGGTGCTCGGCTGACTACACACCAGGAGGGCTTCCTCGGATTGTGGCGGGATCTGACGAGCAGTACGGGGGCGTTCCCCGGTGAGTTCCTCGTCAAAAGCGGCGACACGCTCGCCTCCTTTGTCCAAGGCCGGGAGGACTGAATGCATACCATTTTCCCGCATTTGCTTCGGCGGACCATCAAAGTGGCGGTGGTAGGTTGCGGGGGAACGGGCGGCGCGATTGTTGGCGGGTTGCCGCACCTTCACCAAGCGCTTATTGCGGGCGGGCATCCCTCCGGGCTGTCCGTGACCGTAATCGATGGAGACCGGATCTCGGCCGCGAACTGCGTCCGCCAACCGTTCTCTGCGAGTGAGATTGGGCTGTTCAAATCCGTAGTTCTCATCAACCGAATGAACCTGTTCTGGGGCCTCCATTGGCAGGCTGTCCCGCAGCATCTGGGCGCCGGTCACCACCTGGACAACGATCTTGATCTCGTCATCGGTTGCGTCGACAGCCGCGCTGCCAGAGCCAAGATACATGACGCTCTCACGACCACGTGGTGCGGCATTGCCTACTGGCTCGATCTCGGCAACAACGCGGACACGGGGCAGTTCGTCCTCGGACAGCCTCTCAATCGGACCAACAGGCATAAGGCCCACCGGCTTCGCGCCGTTTCCGAGCTTTTCCCCGAGATCATCGATCCGGCGCTCGATGACGATCAGCAACCCAGTTGTAGCGCCGCTGAGGCGCTGGCGGATGCAATTATATTAGCGACGGCACGTATGTGTATGATACAGGCTACGTGTTCATGGGCATTCCGTACACATGCACACACAGAAATCCTATGCGTATGTTGGGAGA